>Ga0209552_1000065_pt1 | contig 32198 bp, 38 predicted proteins | sample LauGreFaBDMM15SD_2_FD_188214 | JGI IMG/M metagenome (GOLD analysis project Ga0209552, IMG submission 188214) | Freshwater lake microbial communities from Lake Michigan, USA - Fa13.BD.MM15.SD (SPAdes) (version 2) | ecosystem: Environmental > Aquatic > Freshwater > Lake | place: Lake Michigan, USA... | reverse complement strand
TTGTTTTTTGCCACTTGCCTTTATTGGTGTTCCAATATTGTAAGTGGTTTTCTTTTGATGCTCAGGAATAATTTTTTCTAATGAAATTGATAATAACCCATGATTAAAATCTACTGAAGCAACTCTCACATCTTCTGATAGTTGCCATGAATTATTAAAGGAACGTTTGGAAAGACCTTTGTGTAAATAGGTTCGTTCAATATCTCGTTTCTCAACCTTAGAGGTAACTCTGAGAATGTTCTGTTCTGTAGAGATTTCAATCTCATCTGCTGTAAATCCAGCCAGAGCGATTTCAATTTCGTAGTTAGCGGCATCGTGTTTGATTAAATTGTATGGAGGATAAGTGGTGTTGTGACCTGACATAGCATCTAGTCTATGAAAAATGTCATCCAATCCTACGTTGAATGGCTGGTAAACCTGCCACGATAAGTTAGTCATTTTAGTTCTCCTTAAATAAGCGAGTGTTATTTGAGACCCCGAAGGCATCTCGTAATATTATATATTCATTGACATTAAAAAGCGAGGTGTGGAAACCTCGCTTTTTTATTCGGATTTTACTAATGGAATTGCTTTCATGATTGGATCATTCAGTAAAGCATCAACGTTATTTGTTTTGGAAATATATTCCATACTGAAATAAGTAAAGATGTCAAACCCGATTGAAATTCTTTCTTCATCTTCAATAGGATCAACTTTATGTTGAACCCACGAAGGAAACATAGTCATTCTAGCAGGTGTATTCTCAACTCTATAAAATCCATAGTAAGTGCTAAGATGTGGAATAGCATAATCAGTTGTGGTTGGATTTGAACTGATCATGATGTTACCACTTAGATAAGTGTTCTCGTGATAGGAATGAGAATGAATTGGCACTCCTTGATTTTTACCTAGATTAACTGCCCACCCGCGAATCCATAAATCTTGTTCTGGAACTAATCCCAATTCTTTCATGTAATCATCATAGATTCTATAGATACTTGCTTTAAGAAAACGTATTGGTTCATCTTCCCAAGTAAAAATATTATACGATTGCCATGTATCTCGGTAACTGCCAGGATTTTTTTGCTTGATTACTTCCACAATTTCTTTCAGAAACCATGGGTTTAGATCTTCTATCCACAAAGGAACATCAAAGATGGGAGCAAATGGTGTATTTGGTTTCCAATTTTTCCAGCGATGTAAATTTTTATGAGTGTCTTTTACTTTGCAATGAGCATTATCTAAAATGTTTTCAATCATTCTTCCACTGTTTTTTTGCGACCAATGTTATATTTGCTTTCTAGTGTCCACTCCTCTTTCTCTTTGAAAGCAAGAACTTTAATCTGATTTAGTGGAGCAACGTCAGCAATAGCATCTGCGTTAACTACAGTAACCAATCCCCAATCTGAAAGGAGTTGAATAATTCTATTCCTGCGTTGCAAATCATTCACTGAAAGATTAGTATTCTTTCCATCAAGAGCAAACAGCTCTTTGAAATGAACGATATAATACTTACCTTGCTTATGTAAGATATGACAAGATTGATAAATCTTTTTTTCTTTTCTAGAAGCAACACCAATACGAGTAAGAGTTTCTCTGACCTTCAGAAAATCATCAGGTTCATTGAGAGTAACCTCAACCATATCAGCTTGTTTCCATTCTACTTCAATATCTGGAATCATCGTTTTCCACCTTTGTCTACAAGTTTTTTAATGTGTTCAAGTTGATCTTTGGATAAAATTCTCAATGCCTGCAAAGCTTTATCGTCATTATAACCATAATACTCTTTAACCACACCAAGGTATTCTATTTGATTCTTTTTCGCCCAAGGCGAAAATCGCTTGCGCGGGTTGATACTATTTATAAAAAAGTCGTATTGCAATTTTTTATCCAAATGAGAATACATATTCATCTCGTTAGCAAAGAGAACTGTATCATGGAAAGCAGCAAGACACTTGTTGACAATGTAAGGTGGATATGCTTTTTCCGTTTCCTCGTCAATAACTATGGACTTCTTGGTTTGATTGATGGAATTCAAATAATCCGTGAGGGATGGTTTCGTCATAATTAGTAATCAATAGTTCAGCACGATCTTTTTGCTCATTCATATAGTCGCCAGTAGACCTCATGGTATATGTAAGATCCCATTTAGTTTGATTGTATACAGCATACCATTCTACCAGAGTTGGATTGGTATTGTAAGTAATCATCCAACGATCTTTCAAATTACCTTGAGTAATCCAAGCATGAAATTCTTGGTGATTAAAATTTTTGTGCATCTCTCCTTTCTTACCATAGAGATTATCTTTGATATCGTAGGGAGGGTCAAAGAACCAGAAAGTTCCAACAGGAGCGGATGTCATCATCATATCCCAGTAAGGACCACAGGTGATCTTCCAATTTTTAATCAGTTCACCATAAGCAGAGAGTTTCAGAATACCATTCATTGAGAAGTTAGAAACACTTGCCTGCGGAGAGAAAGAAGAACTTTCAGTCAGACCAGAGAAAGAACACTTATTGAGAATGTAGAAAGCAACAGCACGATTAAAGTTTGATTGAGTTTTATCATTAATATGCTCCTTTGACTTTAGAAAAAGTTCTCTTGCAAGCTCAGGAGTATCATGAGTAAGTTTACAATCAACCAATTCACTTTTTAAATCATATCCAAACATCTGAAGTTGTTGCCAGAAGTTTACTAGCGGTTCATACAAGTCATTCACCCACACAGGAATGTCTGGGTTCTCTTTAGTAAATGCGATAGCAACACTACCCCCACCAATGAAAGGTTCACAGTATTCTGTGATGTCTTTTGGGAAGCGTGGAAGTAAATACTTCACAGCACGAGATTTACCGCCTGGGTAGCGAAGAGGGGTTTTCAAAGATTTCATCGGAATTTACACTCCACCATAATTTCAGTTAGACAAGCGAGAAGATTAATCTCTTGATCAGCTACGAACGCAATCTGATACTGATACTTAGCAAGCACCAGAACAGCAGGAGGAATAGAAGAACCTTCAAGCACATCAGTCAAAGAGTTATAGATTTTACGAATGATAGTATTAGGATCACTATCCATATTATCAACCACCCACTGACGAACAACAGTAAACTCTTTGTTCTTCATAGCTCGCATCAGTTGGTCTGTGTTTACATCAGCGATATCACATAGCACAGAAGTATCCAAAGACCCAGCAGCAGAGTGACGTTGTGCTTCATTCAGCAAGCGTCTCCAGTCTGGGTAGTAACGTTGAATGAGTTTGACTACCACCTTATCCTCATAGGTCACGCCAGAGGCGTCTAGGATGCCCTTGAGGCGGTCAAAGAAGAGTGCCTGAAGGCGTTGCTGCTCTGCTGGTTTAATACGGAAATCAACGACCGTACAGCGAGAGTGGAGGGGTTCAACGATTTTGTTGATGAAGTTACAAGTAAAGATGAAACGACAGTTGCTATGAAACTCTTCTACAAATGCTCGTAGCGAGAGTTGAACATCATTCGTGGTGTTATCTGCTTCGTCAATAATGACGACTTTGTGTTTGCCGCCGCCAGTTAAAGTGACAGAACTGGCGAACTGTTTGACACGGGTACGAATGGTATCAAGAAAGCGACCTTCATCAGAACCGTTGATAATAATGTAGCTTAGATTAAGTTCATCGCATAGTGCTTTCGCAACTGTGGTCTTACCAACACCAGGAGGACCAGAGAGAAGAAGATTAGAAATCTCTCCCTGCTCAATAAACCCAGTGAATACTTTCTTCAAAGAGTTGGGAAGAATACAATCTTCAATAGTCTGAGGTCTGTAAGATTCCACCCACAAAAAGTCATTTCGTTTGTTCATAATTTAAATAAGTTCAAAGGTAATAATAATCTGCGAATAATCTCAATCTCTATGGACTTTCACTTTATGAATAGAAAATGCCAGGTCTGGTATCGGGCGTGATTCCCCATGTTTTTCCATATAAAAAATTTGAATTTCTTCTTTCCCTTCTTCATTTATAGGAATATCACTTTCGTCTATTGATTGAAGTTGTTTGTTTATTCCTTCCCAACAATCATAGTTACTATTTCCCAGTGATTGTTTATCAAATACTGCTTGAATAGTTTCGGTCTGTTCTTGTGTTAATTTAAAAGTCATAATTAAATCCAGTAAATACTTTCTTCAAAGAGTTGGGAAGAATACAATCATCAATTGTGTGAGGGCGATACTCTTCGGTCCACAGGAAATTTTTCATCAAGGTTCAAGCGCAATATAATAAGTTAAATCAAGGTTAAGATTTTTCCACTCAGTAATATACTGCTTAGAAACACCAACAGAATAATCACCTGTAAGAAGACGAATATTGTCTACCTTAACTTTTAGACAATGTTCTCCTGTAAAAGTTCCTGGAACAATCAACTCATATGTATTTGATCCTGTGTCTTCATTATCTTTAACAGACAAAACAATCTCTTCTTTTGAAGTGATATTCAAATCAGGAATATCATAGATTGCTTTTGCTTTCTGAATACCAGAGATATCAGAAGCAGTCAGATTAAATTGAATATCAGAACCAGGATAATTTACTTTCTTGTTTGGAGATGTCTTTAAGGTAATCTCAGGGTCACTAAAATAATACTTAGTGCGACTGCGACCACCTTGAATAGTAACGTAGTCACTATTATCAAATACCAATACTGGATTATCAAACAATGACATACCAGAAAGAAATTGATTCAAATCATAGATAGCAAATGTTTGAGGAAAGGTTTCTTCAACTACAGCTGTCGCTACGATGTTTTCAGCATTACTAATTGTTCTCAATACATTACCTTCAGTAATGACGATAGAAGCATTAATAGTTGCAAAGTTCTTTAAAATATTCAGAGTGGTTTGAGAAAGTGCGACTGTGCTCATTGGTTGTAATTTTCACGTTGGGCGTTTTTGTCATTAAAGTTAAGAAGCAGCAAGGCGTAGTGTAGCACTTTCATAATGTCTTGACGAGCACTACCTTTCCTGTCGTAACGTGAGGCATACTTGAGAATATTACTGCGACAGAATGGTTCTCCATCACCGCAAGCTTCAATCAAATCTAGAGTTTGAATTTTATCATCACCAGCAGAATAATGCTGCTCGTAAGTTTTACTAATATAATTTCGTAGTTCAGCGAGCAATTGCTCTTCATTGTATTTCCATTGCATAATCAGGGTTTCTCCATAATGAAATCTATCATATCATAATAGCACGTAAAAGGATCATAGTCAAGCATACGCTCATCACGATACTTGTGACCCATATAACAACACACTTCCTTCATACTATGCCATTCGCATATTTGACCTTTGACTAAAAAAATACCTCCATCCTTTAGACGAATGAGAGTATGGCGAGGGAGGTTATCAAACATCAACAGTATAAATGGTTTCCTCTGTAGGAGCATCAATGGTAGCATCAATCTTAGTGTAGAGTTCCATAAAAGATTGTTTGGTCTCATCGTCAAAACGAGCAACACAAACCTCAATAGCTTTCTTACGCTTACCGAAGATACTAAAGGCACGAATGATGTGAACAAGACGGCGAGTAGAAATTACTTCATCAACTCCACCATCGTAGAACGTCTTACGAATAATCTCTGCCCATGAAACAAGACGAGTAATAAACTCTTCATCGCAACAATCAAGATTAATAGCAACTTTCTGCAGAATAGAAGTTTCTATTTTTGGACTAGGATATGCCTGCTCAAATGTCACAGGAAAACGCTCAAGGAATGCTTCATTCAAAACGTTAGTGCCGATAAAGCGACCATCATCACTACCTTTACCTTTAGTGTTAGCAGTAGCTACAACAGTAAACCCAGCAGTGGGTCGCACATACTTACCAATCTTCTTCAGAAAGACACCATTACCTTCTAATACTGATTGGAGGCAAAGGATTTTATTAGATGCAAGATCCACTTCATCCAAAAGTAAGACTGCGCCACGCTCAAGGGCTTGGATGACTGGTCCATTGTGCCACACTGTCTCGCCGTTAACAAGGCGGAAACCCCCAATAAGATCATCTTCATCAGTTTCAATTGTAATATTAACTCGGATAAGTTCCCGTTTTAGTTGAGCACATGCTTGTTCAACACTAAAAGTTTTACCATTACCAGACAAACCAGTGACGAAGATAGGGTAATACTGACGGGAAGAAAGAATTTTTTTAATATCTGCGAAGTTGCCAAAGCTGACGAAACCAGCATCTTTAATAGGAACAAGGTTTACGGGATTTTCTACCACAGGTTCTACAGCGGGTTGATTAAAAGTTTGCTCAAGTTTCTCTGTGGAGGTCAAATGCCACAGACCACGCTGCACTTTGAATGCTTCCAGTTTTTTTGTAAGAGTTTGATATCCGATACCCAGTTCATCAGCATAGACACGAAGGTCAACAGCAGTTACGACAGGACCGAAACGATCTACGATTGGAGCGACTTCAAAGGTTTTCATAATGTGTGGTGTTGTATGAATGTATTATAGGGCAAAAGAGGTGGGAGGTCAACCCCCTGAATGATTAGATTAACTAATGAGTGTAGCAAAGGAAGTCAACATCTTCTTATTAACGCCTTTCTTAGAAAGTGATGTAGTAAATGCTGTGCCGATTTGTTTAGTAGTAGCATCTTCATCTACAGAAAATTCAGAATTACTGGAAAGACTATTAGATGACATTACATAAAGAGATTGGTATCCATTGAAATTAATCAATTCAGCTGTCTTAGTTTTTTTCCATTGTTTCTGCACTTCAGTATAAGGAGTGCTAGATTGACCATCTTCATATACAGAAGAAAGATGTCTGCCACTAATCAAACGAATACCAATTAAGTTAACATCTGGGTATCGGTCTCGTACACACCGAAGAAAAGTACCAGTGATTTTACTTTGCGAATAATATCCACCAGCAAAACGAGGATATACCCTACCAGTTTGGCGATCACGCAACACACAATCATCACTGATATGGCGAGTGCCAAGTTTTTGTCCATACCTAATATAGTCAGTGAAGTAATCAATTGATTGCGCTTCTCCATCAGTCAGAATAACAACGTTAGTTTTTTGTACTTTGTTGCGTTTCTGAAAATCTGGAATGATAGCAGTCAAAGAAATCACTGCTTCATTAAGCGGAGTACCAGACAAGCTATATCCAGTGGGCATTATATAACTTGAATTATAACCTTGAACAAGACGCCAAAAATTTTTAAGTTGTGCTTCAAGGTCTTTACCATTTCTACCATTACTACTCACCATATTAAGTAAGTTAAAGTGTTCGGAAATATTAACTTGACCCGTAATTTCTTTACAATGTTTTCTAGATTTAGAGCGAACACCAGTATCATAGTTATAAGATGTATGCCAACGATAATCGCTGGTGAAAGAATAAAGATCAAAAGGAATTTGCACTTTCTTACAGAACCATGCGAGGTTAAGAATTTGTTTCGCAGTATCCTCAAGGCAACTACCCATAGATCCAGACCAATCTAGAATAAAAATCAAACCGTGATTTTTACCATCAGGCACAACACTGATTTTTTTAAACACATCTTCATTCCATTTATAAGTATAAAGTTTCTGAGTGTCAAGAATACCAGTCTTAGCAGTACTAGCACGAGCGTATTGATCAGCAGACTTACGCATCTCAAACTCTTTTACAAGATAGTTAACCTCACGTTGAGCTTCAGAACGAAAAGCATAATATGCTTTATCAATGTGTTCAAATAATGATTGTGGTTGCTCACCAAAATCATGAACACAATCTCGCATAACTTGCTGGTTATCAATCACAATAGATTGAACATTGAGTAGCGGCAACTCAACATAGGAAATGGTGGCAGAACGTTGATTAATTAGTTGTTGTTGATTATCAGTGAATGCTTTATCAGTTTCGGAATGCATCTCGCTACCCAGATTACCAGAACTACTATCAAAAGTTTGATTGTCTTCACTCTGCCCTTCACTCTTCCCTCCACTTTGCATACCATTATCGGGAGTATCTTCACCCACATTAGGGGTAGTATCACCCCCATCTTGAGTAGATGCTTCGGTCTCTCCATTTCCTTTAGCATTTGCAACTTTTTCTTCTTCTTGCTGTTTGGTATAAGCAAGAATTTTACGAGCAACATCTACAACCTCGTCCCAGGTTTCAGAATTAGCAAGCTCGTCTACCATTACTTTTTCTTCATCATTCCATTCAAATACTTCTCCAGCATGAATGCCAACTTTGAAGTAAAGATTGATACGATCAATAAAAGCAAAGGAAGCAAGTGTTCGCTCGCCAATACTAAAGAAATCTTTATCAGAAAGTTCTTTATAACCAGCATAGAAGTTACGAGCAAGACCAGGAAACTTACGTTTCATTAGTTTCTCAATACGAGCATCCTCGCACACGTTCAGATACGATGGGGGAATACCATAGTCATCACCCCACTTATCGGGAGTGTAGATAGCGTGACCGACTTCATGACCCACTAGAAGATCGTATACATTTGCTGATGCCCGCTCCCACATAGGAAGAGTAAGAACACGATTTTTTACATCAAACGATGCTGTCTCAACTTGACGGTGCTCTACTATCAAGTTTTCTGCGGCGAGCAGGCGAGCAAGATTGCCCTTAACTTCAATGTTTAGCATGGGTCTTTTTCTTTGTTACACCTATAATAGCAAAGGGATCACCATATGGCAACCCCTGTTTAGTTATTCTGATACTTCGTCTACGACGTATGAGAAATTCTTATGCTTCTCAAATCGTAGGCAGCGATCAAACTTATCTACCATATTGTCTCTGTGAGATATCACAAATACATTTGTGCTATCATCAAAGGTTTTGAGTATCCATCCCAAATCACTATTACCAGATTGATCTAATGATCCATCAAAGATTTCATCAAGAATTAGAAGATTAGTATCCACACTATTCTTAAGTTTAGCAACAGAGCGCCAAGTAAGCAGCAGAGCAATATCAATTCTAGCTTTCTCTCCTTCACTAAAAGATTCATAACTAAACTCATCTCTATAACGTGATTTGATTACTTCTTCAAAATTCTCATTTAGCATAAACGATGATGGAAATTCCATCTGTTCCAAATACCCATTGATAAGTTTATTCATCGTTGGGAGATATTTTTTGATGATCCTTGTTTTGATGCCCGAGTCTTTGAGTAGTTGTGACGCGGTGAGGAGACAATCTTTTTCTTCTTTTGTTTCTGAAATGATTTTTTTAATTTGCTCCCCATCTTCGCTGAGAGATTTAAGTATTGAAAACTGCTCCCGTTGGTTGATATCCGAATTCCGCAGTTTTCCGATGTCGTCGTCCAATTCTTTAATTCTTCTATGAAGTGAATTAATGTCATTCGTTAGTTGTCTATTTTGTTGGTTGAGTTCGTTTATCTCACCAATTAAAAAAACAAAGGTATTCTCTTGAGCTTGGAGGTTGGAAAGTTGTTGTCCCAAATCAAACACACCTTTTTCCACCTCAGTAAGTTTATCCGAGAGAAGCGAGATCTTTTCTTGTTTGAAATGTTCCTCAATACTCTGATCGCATGTTGGGCAAGCATCATTTTGCTCAAAGAATTTCTTCTCCCGTGCGTGGGATTTTTGTTTAGTTGTGAGTTTATCTTTGAGGAAAGTGACCTTAGATATCGTTGCTTTAAGTTTCGTCGTGTCTGAAACGGCAACGGTCTTAGTGTCGATTGTCTCGTTGTTATTGAGGATTTCTGTCTCATGATTTAGAGCTTCAGTTAATAAAGTATCTTTTTTATTCTCTTTCTCTTGAATATATTCTTTGTTTTTCTTTTCGATGTCAAGCATGAACTGCTTTTGCATATCAATTTTCTCTTTGACTAAAGAAAATTTGTACTCATGATCTCTCAGTTCATCATTAATAATTTTAATCTTCTCTTTTAAATTAACATTCATCGTGGAGAAGATTTGAATGTCAAGAATGTCTTCTATAATTTCTCTGCGAGCTGCCAATGGAAGACGCATAAAAGGCACAAAGGTTGAAGACCCAAGCACCACAATCTGTGTAAATGATTTGTAATTCATTTTTAGAATGGTTTGCTCAAAATGTTTTTGTTGATCTACAACAGAAGCATCTTGATCTAAGATAGCACCATTCAAATAAATTTCAAATTTATTTGGTTTAATACCACGAACCACTTTGTATTTATTGCTGCTAATATCAAAGTTAATTTCCACCACACAATCTGTTTGATTGATTGAGTTGAGTAGTTGTGGTTTGTTTATTTTTCTAAATGGTTTTCCAAATAACACAAACGTAAGAGCATCTAGAATAGTGCTCTTACCCGCACCATTAGCTCCAAGAATGATAGTGCTTTTCTTATTAGTAAGGTCAACTTGCGTAAAGGTTGCTCCTGTTGAAAGAAAATTTTTCCATTTAATCGTCTTGAAAATTATCATAATTTGGGGGTGGAATAATAATATCGTCTGGGCGAACTATAAGGTATTTCATGCCACGCACTTCACACATGCCAATTCCAGATTTAGAATCAACTTCATATATTGTTAAGGGTGGCATATCGTCATCTGAATCATTAGCTTCTAATAATCCAAGATACCTTTCGGCATCGTCTTCTTCCTCAAAGAAGTATACCACATGGTCACCCTCGGTGTCAAGTACTGAATACACGCCGTCTGGCGTTTCTTTAAGAGTGATGAGAAACATTACACTACTTCACAACTTTCAATATATAGGGTTTTCATAATGTTTTTAAGTTTATCTTTGTTGACGGATAACTCCACCTCATCAATGTATTCATTTAGAAGCGATAGAGTATCTTTGATTTCTAAATTTTCTTCTACAACATCAGTGGTATCATTTACTAATGTCTCAATGATCTTCACATCATGTGGTTGACTGGCAAAGATACTATCAACAAACTTTTCAAATAAGAGATAATCTTTCTTGTTTTCTACGATAACTTTGACAAAAGTATTTCTACAGTCATTGGTATTGAAGCTGAGATGAGAACCAGTAGCATCATTATAATAGATTTTTTGGAAAATTTCATAGGGGTTCTTGACCCTCTTGAGTTTATTTGTCTTTGTTTCATATAGATGAAATCCTCTCTCGTCTTTATAATCATTCCAAAACATCTGATAAGGATTACCAAGATAGGTAATGTTACCACGAGATGATTTATGGTGAAAGTGACCTGAAAATACTTGTTTAAATTTAGAGAAGATTTCTGGTTTCATACCACCTTCGTGTTTCATACCAGAATTTACCTCAAATCCATCCAACTCTAAATGCCCCATCACAATCTCAGCACCAGTGCCTTCAAGATGCTTCAAGGTATCATCATAGTTGCTTGAGTTGATCCAAGGCAACATTAGAATTAAAGTGCCATCAATACTGACTGTCTCTGGGTGAGAGTAGATTTCAATGTTGTTGAAGTTTTTGAGTAGAAGCTCTGGTGAGTTAATCTCGTTCGTATTCTTATAGTAGACACAATGATTACCGAGAATCATATGAACGAAGATACCCATATCTTCAAGACGCTCAAAATAGTTACGCCGCACACGACTCCAGACATTAAAATCAATGCCCTTACGATTATCAAAAGTATCACCAAGATCAATGATTGTTTTGATGTTGTGTTTTTCTAATGTTGGGAAAAAGATATCATCGTAGAATTTTTGGAAGTATTCCCAAAACGCAACACTACCTTTTCTTCCGTCAAGATGTTGGTCAGTAATAAGAGCTACAGTCATCGTTTAGATCTCATTTCAAGATTTTCTTTAATGCTATTCATATCTGATGAAGTACTGCTGTATCCTAGCATATCACCTGTGTGACTATCCATATGCAACACTTCATCATATCCAGAACGTTCTAAGATTTTGTTTTTAATTTCTAATTGCTTCTTTTCTCTTTGAATACGACGAAGAAAAGCATAGTAAATAATCTGAGTAAAGTAAGCAAAAGGATTTGTAGACTTCTCTGGATCAAAGTTATGAATATATTGTAAAGAGTTTTCAATACCATCACAGATCATATCTTCTCTAAACATATAGTTTACGAAGTTAGGTTTGTATGATAAATGCGTAGCAATCTTAAGAAAACATTCTCCTACGTAATTAGGAACTTTGGGTTTGGTATCCCAAATTTTAGATCTATCTTCTTTAGTTGGATATCTATCATTCTTATCAAAGAAATCTTTTTCTACTGCTTTACGATAAACCATAAGAGCATCTAAGAAGTCTCGGTTGTTTACGTAATTTTCCTTAGTTGTTCTTTTTCCCATTGGTTATACTACTGGTATCGTGCTGAATTATTCATGCTCATATTCTAGCACACTCAACTAGTTTTGTAAAGGGGCTTGACAGAGGTGGCAAAAGCATGTATAATAACAGTGTAGCAGTTTCAAGATTGTTTATATATCTGTTCTAATAAATCTTTAGAGTCTTTAATAGATCCTAAGTATCCTTCATTATTTTTAGGGTTTTGTCTTTTAGAATAAAATCTTTCATCAGATGATACAGGGGAAGGTTGACGTTTTTTATAATAACTTTTATCAGTTAAATGTTCTTCATAGAATTTAATAAAGCGACTGTCAAGTTCTATCATCGTAATAATTTGATTACGAGGAATTATAAACATATCTTCTTGAGTAGCATTTATCCAATCATCAAACACCAATCCTTCCACTATCATATTTCTTTTTTTTATTTCAACTTTTTCTATTAGACGTGGATTGTGAATAATAATAACATCATCATCTGAATCGTAACATACTTTAGCTACGATCTCTTCACCAGAGGTGAGTTTCATAGTAGCATAGAATTCTTCTTCCATATTATTTTAGTTCTATTTTGATTAGTTCTACATTAAATTTTTCTTCTTCATAGATTTTTAATCTTTCATCTAGGTGCTTCAGGGTATAATTTTTTTGAGGGGTTCTACAGAACTCATCAGCAATATCATAAAGAGTTGCGTGGGTTTTATTATTTCCTTTACGTAGCACTCTACCAATAGACTGTAAGTTTCTTACTCTAGACTTTGATGGTGAAGCGAATACAACATTATGTAGATTGCGAATGTTGATGCCTGTGCTGAATGTTCCATATGAAGCTACGATCACTGCATCGTTTTCAATCTCAGTGATTCTTCTAATCTCTTCTCGTTCTTCAGTGTCTACTCCACCATAGACAAGAAAGACTTTACGACCTTCTTTAACAACACTATTTATGCTCTCGTGTAAAGGCATTCCATGACGCTCAACATAGTTAAAAAGAACTAACGTGTTACCTTCTAAATCTTTAACCAAATTACGAATGAGACGATTGCGTTTGGGATTATCAATTATCGCATCAATCTCAGATTGGTAATCAAAAAACTCTTCTCTCTCGTGCTTTAATAAAAGAACTTTAATTCTAAATTCGGATAGATGACCATCCTTAATTAATTTATCTGTTTTGACAACATTCTTACACTCACCAAACAATCCTTCCAGCACCCATTTGTGTGTAGCAGAACCATCTAATGTTCCAGTGAAACCAAACCTATACTTAGCTTCATGTAGTTTAGTCATGATGCCAGTAAGAGATTTTGATTTAAACAGGTGTGCCTCGTCACCAATGACACAAGAGAAGTCATCAAACCAACGTTTAGGAAATTTGTATATAGATTGCCAAGTAGAAATGATAACTGCTTTCTCTACATTTTTATCCTTACCACCATATATGCGATGACAGTAACTGTCTACATCCCACCCATAGTCTTCAAAGTCTTTATACATTTGTTCTACTAATGAAGTAGTAGGAACAATGATAAGAGTTTTCTTTCCTGTCTTCTTATATTCAGCAGCATAGTAATACCTTACTATAGAATAAATCATTAATGATTTACCTGATGCTGTTGGAGAAAGTAGAAGTCTGCGATTGTTTGATAGTGCTTCGTATACTGCTTCTACCTGATAGTTGCGTGGTTCATGATTAGGGCACACTGATGCCATGAAACCTTTGACACCATCTATTGTAATATAGTCGTTTTGTTCTTCAACATCTCCATAGAATTTGTTTGGTTTGAAGTTAATTGAATAATTTTTGATTCCACACCATTCTTTGAGGTGGCTGACGAGACCACAGTATAACTCACCTGTTCCTGGAGAGTATAAACGGATCTTGCCATCCCATACTCCACTTCTATACTGGGGCATGAATTTAGCGTTAGGGATGTCGAATGTGAAATAATCTGAGAGTTCATAGTGAATATGTGGTTCTGCGTTGATGGTTAAAAAAATGTTATTCTTCTTTGCGACTACCAGATTTGACATTAGGTGTTTCCGTTAATAAATTTTTCCCAATCTATAGCATTTTTGATTTGAAAACTTCTATTGGAAATCATCTTTAAAATATGATCCAAATAGAAAAGTGCTTTGTTAATAAATTCAATTTTCATTTCAATGTTAATTAAATCTTCATCTGCTTCCAAATATACTTTCATCTTTTCAGATGTTTTAATTGATTGACCAAATGGTTTTTCTTTATATACTTCTGGGTCTGCTTCTCCTTGATAGTATTCTCTTTTTTGTTTTAACTTTATACGATACTGAAATTCCAGTGCTGTCTTTTCTGTAGAGAAATCTGTATAAAAGTTTAAATATTTATTGTGTTGATAAGGAATGTCTAATGCTACTTGGGCAAGGTCTGCTGAGTATTGTTTGTTTTTAAATTGAAAGTCTATGTGTGAGTCTGCTTGCCATTCTGATTTAACATGATTAAAAATTGTTTTCAAATGTTCAAATTTCATAGACGTTCCATTTTTTTGTTATTAAAAGTATAGCGTATAAATTTAAATGTTACGTCTGCCGTAAGATATTCTACGTCGGTATCTGCAACATCAAATTCTAATTCGCTCAGGTCAATTGGAAATAAACTTTCAAAATTAACAATAATATTTGGTTGAAAATTGCTATTTAAAATTAACAATCTACCATCAGAATATTGTGGATCTGGATTAGTATCCATTTCTTCTGCTAAATTATTTTGATTAATCCATTTCCAAACAGTAAGATAATTTTTCATATCTTCATCAACAATAAACTTAAGTCTCAAATCTCCATAAGTAACTCCACCAGAAGCAGCAATAGGAATTGATCTATATCTTGTTGAAATTTCTGCGTTGCTTACGCTAATGTCAGGCACTCTTGCTCGTTGACAAAAGAAATCTACGCCAGCAAATATATCCAAATCCATCTTAAACCCTGCTGGAGCCAAAAAGTTTCTGTTGGTTGGTTGATCTTTAATCCAATTAGCTGACATAATTTAATCCTTTTCTTGTATTTATTCCCATAAAAAAAGACCCCCTTTTGGGGGTCTTAAAGGATTACCTGAAAATCAGGTGAGGTTGATAACCTTAACTCTTCTGTAATACTGGTTAGTACCAGCAGTAAGAGCTGAACCATCAGGAGTAGCGCCAGCAATGCCGCTGCTATGAGTGGTTGAAACGAATGGGTTGCTGACCATGCCGTAACGGGTCTTGAAGCCAATCTTAGGCTGGAAGGTGTCAGGATTGATCGAACGAACCATCTGGAGAGGAACGTAAGGGCAATAGAAGAGACCAGCATCATAAGGTGATGTACCCTTATAACCCATAACGTAGTAGTGCTTAGCAGACTGACCTTGTGAGTAGATTGGAGCACCGAATGGATCGATGTAAACACGGATACCACCCTGAAGAACGCCAGCAAATACATTGCCAGTGTCATCAGCGTTGAGTGAAGTGTTGAGAGCAGGAGCGTAATCAAGAGCGCCAGCAAGATTAAGTGCTGAAGCAACGTCCGAAGAACAGATTACGAAGTTACCCTTACCTCTACGTGTCAACTGACCGATTGCGTTAGCATCGCGCTGAAGTTGGAAAAGCATACCTTTGAACTTTTCTGCCTGCCAACGACCGTTGGAATCAACGTCAAGGTCAAAAGTACCAGGAGTAGCAACGTCTTGTTGTGCGCCAGTTTGGGCAACAATATAAACGGTACGAATAATCTCTCTGTTAATTTCAGCAAGGATTTCGCTGGAGAGAATGTTTGCTAGTTCCTGCTCAGCATCAAGACCGTGAATAGCCTTGAGGTCTTGTGCGAGTTCTAGAGTGTAGTCTGCCTTGAGAGCACGGGTCTTTGCAGTAACCGAAGTCTTCTCAATGCTGAAGCTCATCTCACGGAAGAGATTAGATGCTTCGCCAAGAATTTCTGAATTCTCACGAGTTAGTGAAGTTGTTCCACGCTCATAAGTGCCAGGTGAAGCGTCGTTAAGAACAGCAGGGTTATTGCCTTCTGAATCGCCACCTGAACCAGCAGCGTTACGAACGCTGTAGGCACCTTGTGAAGCGTCTGAACCACCTGAGAAACCAGCATCTGGTTCGTAGTAAAGTGCCTCAGCACCACCTTGATTTTCGTAACGAGCTCTCATTGCGAAGATAAGTCCAGTAGGACCACTCATTGGTTGAACGCCAGCAATGTCATAAGCGACAAGGTTGGGCATTGAACGACGAATGAGGCTGATTAGGATAGGATCGAAACCAGCGAGACCAGCGGTGTTGCTGTTACCTAAAGCAGAACCACCAGGCGAGATTGTACCAGCTCCCATGGAGTTGACTGATACTTCGTTAAGCATACCGTGCTCTTCGCGGATAGCACGTTCCTGGTTTTCTAGCAGGGTTGCGGTAACTGCTCTACGATATGGGTCTTTGATCTCGGAAAGACCAGCGCCATTAGCGTTAAGAACAGGTGACCACTTTTCCTGCAAAAGTCTTGAATCTGACATTTGCGTTAAACTCCTTTGAGTATATGGTGTTGTAATTATTTATAGAAATGATTACTGCCAGCGAGCGAGAGACTGGAGATACGCCGCCATTACTGGTGATGTATTCTCTTGACCTTCCACTGTGGTTTCATCGGAAACTTGCTCTGTTACTACATGCTTGGGGAAGTAGCTGCTAATGAGAGTTGCGACTTTGTTCTTGAAGTCTTCTTCGGAAACAAATTCTACTCCTTCGGCAAGTGAAGCAAGCTTATCTCTTTGAGTATCTACAAGACCTTCACTCATATATGAGAGAATGACTTGCTTGTGATAACCAGAGAGTTTATTATGAAGTTCAATATTGCGCTCAACCTGTTCGGTAAGGCGACCTTCCATTTCACAAAGCTCCTCAGTCATTGTCTCTACGACATTGACTTTCTCCGCTGGGAGATCGAGGTAATTTTCTTCAAAAACTTTTTTGAGACCACCCATGAACTCTTCTGCAATCTCAAGTTTGAGACCTGCATCAAGTGCAACTTGGTTCTCTTCTACCCAAGTAGTGATTGCGTAGTTGAGTGTTTCATCAATCTTGTTGGCAAGAGACGCAATCTCTTCTTGGAATTGGACGGAGAACTGCTCTTCAAGTTGTGATGCAATTGAAGTTACTTGCTCTTCAATGCGTGACTTGACGGCAGCTTCAAAGATTGTAGTTGCTTTCGCTTTAAAATCTTCGGAGAACTCTTCGCCTTCGGTAAGGGCAGCAACATCTTCCGCAGCGGAATAGTTGATTGCTTCCATACCAAATACTTTTACGTTGTTTGGACCACCAGGAATTTGATATCCAGATGACTTAACAGATGGGGCAGGATCTTGACCCTTACCTCTGGTTTGAGCATCGCTAACTTTTGAGTTATGCTTTGAAGCTTTAGCACCAGGATTTTGTTCTCCTTCTGGATCTTCAAAATCAGAACCACCGTTATCTTCTTCTGATTGTCCAGGAACAATTGAAGTTCCTAAAGTTGGTCTAGGATCTTGTCCTTTACCTCTGGTTTGTGAATCGTTTACGGCACCACTAACTGGTTGAACGTACTGACTACCAGAAGATTGACCAGGAACGATTGAAGGTGAGAGCGCACTGGTGCCAACTTCTGACTCAGTTACAAGCTCCTCAAACTTTCCGTTTAAGTTATCTGACATTTGAGATTCCCTCGTAATACTTACTATATGGTTATTATATGATTATTTATGATATTATAAATTCTGTAAAAAATTGTTAAATACGGTTAACGATCTTTCTTCCAAATTTTTTCTGGTAGATTCAGAAATATATCTGTGGTATTTAGCAAGATTTACTTCTTTTATAATACCATTCTCCCAGATCCACTCTTTTCCTTCCATAATACCATTCACAAATGCGTCAGGTGCTGATGGATCTGCTACAATATCGGCAGCAGTTGCGAGCATAAAATCGTCACGAACATAGTTTGCTCCGTTTCTTTCTTCAATAGATCCCATACCTCTTGAAGATACTCCAAGTTTTACTCCTTCTTTGAGAAGTGATTCCGCAATTTTTCCCATAGGTGTTGATAAAATTTGTGCTTTGCCGATGAAATTACTTCCTTCAGCTTTAAGCGAAACAATTTTATGTGACACTCTATCTAGGTTAACAGTAGGACCATCAGGATGACCTAACTCACCGAGAGCACGACCAATAGTTACGTACTGTTCGTTGTATCTACCCACTTCACGTTCTAAAACGCCAAAAGGATATACTCTTCCGTTACGGTTTTTGATATCTCCTTGAAGGAAAACTCCCTCAATGTAAAGATTTTTTTTACCGTTTGTTTCTTCTTCAAGGACTTGTACTTCCTCAATGTTCTCGGTGATTAGTTTCATTCTTCTGTTTCCTCTTCTGGTGATTCAAACTCCACATCTTCTTCAGTAGAATCAAAGAATGACCTAGCAACAATTTGTTTATAGTCACCCATAGCTTCCGATGCTTTTCCGTATAGGATATCGGCAATTTTGTCTACCGCAGCAAGACGATGACCGTCACGCACAGCGTTTACTATTTCAATAGTGTCCATGTAATTTACCTATAATTAACTATTTATTTTTCTGATGTTTTTGGCTTTGGTGTAGCCGCTGGTGCTGGTGGTGGAGGAGGCATTGCTCCTACTTCCAAACTAGCTGCATTCATTAGATTAGTATGAATAGGATCTGGAATTTTGCCATCAGAAATTTCAGCATCCATTTGTCTAGTGATCTCATCATACTCATTATCAGTCTGCATCAATACTTGCTTTCTGACATATTCAATTGAATAATATTTGCCTAAGAAAGGATCTAATTGAGTAGCAACTTGTAGGCGATTACCCATAAGTTCTGCTTGCTTAAGTTCTTCAAAGTGATTATCAAAATGATAGTCGTATTGAATATGCTCTTGCATATCTTCCCAATCTTCTGGAGCAATAACGCCCTTTAGAATGAGTTGAGTTTTGAGCATATCGTGGAATAGTGCTGAGAACTTCTTGCGAAGTCTTCCAATCCACTTAGCAAACTTGAGTTCATCACGCAAAATTTCTGATGACCGACCAAGTGAAAATCCTTGGTTAGCATCATCCAAACGTGAAGGTGGAAGGTTTAAAGAATTATAAAGTTTCTTTTTAAAATACTCAACGTCTTTAAGTTCTCCAAGGTTTTGACCACCAGGAAGAGTGGTGATTTCTGTACCACGACCACCTTCTCTACGTGGCAACCAGAAATCTTCAAGCATACTCATATGCTTTTTGTCATCACGAATTTCTCCAGTGGCAGCATCATAGACTAGTTTGTTTCTGTAACGCGCCATTGTTTCGCGTAGATATTGCTCCGCTTTTACTTTGGGAAGATTGCCTACATCAATATAAAAAATTCTTCTTTCTGGTGCTCGTGACAAACGATAGATAACCAGTGCATCCTCAATCATTCTAATTTGATTGAGTGATTTGATTGCCTTGTGTAGAAAACTCAGGACCATCTTTTTATTGAGGTCTGCTATACCAGATTGAATATAACTGATGGCGTCATTAGATATTTTGACACCACTGGTAGCCATGTTGGCATCAAATGTTGAACTAATAAATCCTTTTGGATTGTACATGTAGTATTCAATGTACTCTCCAAAATCATAAGCGTAAGCAGTAGAAGCATTTGCAGTGCTTGCCGATAATGCTGCTGCTAACTTGGGATCTTTGTTTTGAACTCTGACCTTCTTAATTTTTAATGGGTCTATGTATCTGAGTTCAGTAATACCTAACTTAGGATTTGCAAGATCAATAACTTTGTGGTAATATAACCTACCATCAATATACCAAGTTCTAAAAATTTCGTGTGCTCTAGTATCAAAATGTAAAAGACGTAAAAGGTATTGAAATTCTTCTCTGATTTTTTTCTTAATAGCTTCACTAACTTCCAAATTTGAGAGTTCAATTGATACTGGAGTGTCGTTCATCCCAGCATTAATTGATTCGTTCACAATTTCATCAATAGCAGAATCAACTTCTGGATGCATCGCCATATCACGATAGCGCCTAATGAGATCAAACTCATTACGCGCTATGCCGTCTATATCTACATAAGAACCAAAATAACCACCTGCAACAGTTGTTACCGCATCATCAGCTGAAGGAGGAATTGGGGATTGACCCTTTACTTCCTCCCCCTTACTTTTAATTGAAAATCCAAAAAGTTGACTCATGTTTAAATTATTTCACTTGTTTGATGTATTTATCTAATCAAAATTATGCGATTACTCCAGTGGAAGCGCCAGTAGCTAAACCACCTGCCGTTGGTGCTACAACAGTCCAGTACTGAAGTTGGAACTCAACTGTGAAATCTTCAATCTGATCGTTGCTATCGTAAGCAACATCAATTTGAGAAACGTTAGTTGGAAAACATCCAACGAGTTTGTAGTTTCTGAGAGGAGTACCGCCAGCAGTACTATCTCTTTCTAATTGAGCAATTTCAATATCAGCAGTATATCCAGCAGTTGTGTTTGGAACAAACAGTTCTGCTGTGTTAGCATCATGAGCATTCATTGATCTCATCCAACGCTCCATAGCGTGACGAATTTTGAAGTTTCTATCATTGATGAAAGTAGCAGTCCAAGTATCAAAGGTTCTATCACCTGCGATCTTAACTGTTCTTCCTCTAAATGGAACTTCAATCACGCCTAAGTTTGATGCTGGGAGAGCAGCAGACTTGCAAAGAATATTTACTAAATCTTTATCTTCTGTACCTGTAGGTAGATCTACACTACCAGCAGATGCTGGAAAGTTGATAGTTGCTAAGAACAGGTTAGGGCGCACACCCTGATTAATCTTTCCTAAAAATGAGCTTACGCTACTAGTAATTGCCATTGTTGTTTACCTTTGGATAATTTTGAAAAATGAATTAACGACCTGTTACTTCAGAAAAACTCACTCCAGATCTTGTAGCAACAAAAGTAATAGTGATGTAATTAACTGAGCGAGATGGTTTTACATAAATTTCAGCAACAAATTCGTTTCTGTCAACGACATCTGGTGTGTTGTTTGTTTCGTCACAAACAACCAAATAATCAGTAACACCTCTTTTTGATTGAACTTCGGAGAGGAATGAATTTGCTGCTCCAGCAAAAGAACTGCGAGTTGACGCATCATTAAGTTCAAATAACACGGTCTTACCAAGTTGACCAATTCTCTTCTCAATAGCTAAGAACAACCGACGAACGTTAATACGATCAAAAGCACTTGGAGTAGCAAGAGCTGTCTTATCGCCAAAGAGAACTACGCCCTGACCTGGGAAAGAAGTAATTGGATTAATTCTTTTTTGGTAGAGTTTGTCTCTGTCTGTCTTTGAAGGAGTGTAAGCAAGCTTAACCGCATTCTTAACGTTACCTCTATTTAATCCAGCAGGAGATATCCAATCTTCAGCAGTTGTTGAAACTTGTACACAAAGACCAGCAACGTCTCCATTGCAAGGAATGTAACGATAAGTGTCGTTATACTTGTCATAGACATACTTATAACCGCTATCAAGTACAGCATATGAACTGCTACCGATACTATTAAAGAATGTGAGAATGTCGTCTCTTTGTGCAGTTGGTGAAGATAGTTTAACAAATCCACTGTGTGGAGAAACAAAAGCAACACAATCTTTTCTGGTTGCAGCAATATCAATTACTTTCTGTGCTTTGGTTACTTGATCTGCTTCTACAGATAGACTTCCGCCAGCAAGAATAAAATCAACATCCAATTCTTCTGTATCAGCAAAGAGATCAAAAGCAGTAGCGATAGTTGATACGTTGGTGGTATAAGAATCAACACCAGCAGTTAATGTGACAGTAGAATTTCCAGCGGCAGGAGCAACTGTGCCTGAATAGATGAATGATGATCTCTGGGCAATTACATCAATATAATATTTTGAAGCACCTTGATCATCTTTAGCGGTTGATAGTTTAGAAACATATAAGAATGTTTCTAAAATATTATTGTCAGTATCAAGCACTACAACGTGTAGATCGTTAGCAGTTGCACCTGGACTTCCAGCTATTGTGGTCCACTTAATTGAACCGTAAAGATTTTCTGCATCATAAGCACTAGACGAGATGCTACCATCAATCGTTACAACCTTGAGCGAGTTCCCCCAAGCACCAGCAGTGCGAGCAGCAAACTTCCAAGCATATGTGGAATAGTTTGCTTCGTAACTATCAAAAGATTTAATGAGAGGAGCAGTAACTACGCCAGCAGTAACAACTGGATAAGCACCCGAAAGAGTAGTTGTTGTCGCTGTAACAGCAAAGGTAAGAAGTGTAGCAGTGATGGTTGCGCCAGGTTGTGCTGCAGCAGTAGTGCCTAATTGAGCTCTGCTTACAACAACTTGGTTGCTGTCAACAGCAGTAATTTTCACAATTTCGTTGGCAGAGTTAGATCCAGAACCAGCGTTTGTGAGGCGGAAGTATGAACCAACCGTGAAACTAGTAGCACTGGTTAAATCAATAATTGTTTCGGTAGCATCAATAGTTTCATTAACTACAGTTGTAGTTGCTGAGTTAGCAAAAGACCACTTAGCAACAGTTGCTCCACTTGCGTGATTGGCAGCAACTGATCCAAGTTGTGCTCTGGTAACAGTTAAAGAATTTGCACCACCTGTAGTAACCAATGTTACTAAGAAATATTCATCATCAACTTTAACATAATCAGTAGATACAAATGATCCTGAATTAACAACCAAAAGTTTAGTTGCGTCTGTGCTTCCTGCTGATGCATCGGAAACTGCATTTTTAAGTGTTGTGTCTTCTACTCTTACAACTTCAAGTTGTCCGCCGTATGAAAGATATGTTGAAGCAACAAACCAATCTTCGTAATTACTATTAGTGGGGGCACCGAATGTTTCTAAGAGTTCTCTTTCGGTAGCAATATTAACAATTGCTCCTACTGGTCCTTTGGCAAAACTTGCTACTAATGCTGCAGAATTAGCCTGAGCATTAACAATAGTTTGACCAGTTAAATCACGTTCTCTTAGAACAATTCCAGGTGATACTTGACCTGCCATGTTTTTTTCCTCGTGAAAAATAGTTCATTTTTAATCTACAAATATTTATGAAAATGTTTATTTCAAACAGGGAAACAACGCACGAACATTTTACCAATCAGGATATAGTGGTTCAATTACTTTTGTTATTTTTCTATTACTTACAATTCTTTTAATAGTACAATCCTTACATTCATATGAATAAGAGGATGGTAAATATTTTTTTTCTCTTCTTGAAACGTAATAATCGGTAATCAAATCCTTTATCTGTCTGCAAGATTTACATTTTCTTTCGCTAAACAATAAATGCTCTAATGAAAATTGATCTTCAATATCCATTAGTAACCCAACATATATTCCACATCTGCATATGGATTTCCATAACCATCTGTATACCAAACACTCCCATCTTCATCTATTATCTTTTCTTCTTCATCTAACCCATCTAATATAAATCCAAACGGTGCCATGTCCTGTTCAATTTGATTTGATTGATCTTCGTATATTCTTTGACGAACATCATTATCTGTCATCTCTTTGAAGTATGGTTGAACCACCAACCACGCAAACAATACCAAACACATTACAAGGTCATCGTTATGCCCATCGTCAGCAGTAAATGAATCATTTTTTTGAATAAATGTTGTCAACTCACTAATGATTTCATAATCATTAATCAGTAGCTTGTCATCTTCAATCAATGTCTTTAAGTTAGAGCACCCAACCTTCTTTGTAACTTTTGACATCTTCAGACCAAGTTGAGATTTTGTGCCAGAAAAACCCTGACCCACAATCTGCCCTGCTCTACCGCGCATAGCACACATCAAAACATTTGGATACTCCAAATCATAATGAAGAATAGTACCTACTTGCTCTCCAATATCATTAATCTCAATTAGAATATATGCTTTGTTGTAATTCTTAGCAACTTGCTCAATGACATTTGGAAACAAGATTGGTTTAATTTCATTGTTTCTATACTTGGCAACAATCTTCCAAGGTAGTGTAGTAATATCAAACACTACAAATGCTGAGAAGTCATTGTTTGTTCCACGAGAAACGTCAACAGTTATAATGTAATCGCTGGTTTCTTTAACTTTCTCGTATACCTTAAGACCTTTCTTGTTATCTTGTATTGGGTCTTCGTATGCCATAGACCTCAACTTAGCAGCAGAGATGAGCGTATCAACCGATCCCAGGAACTCACATTCAAACTCCTGCGTAAACTGCCTCTCAGAGGTGTTTCTAATGGTCTCTTCCTTCCATGCCTGGTCTCTGCCAGGAACGTCACTCCAATGAACTTCCAGGGGCACGTAGGCGTTCCTGCCGCGCTCTGCGTCGTGCCACAGCTTGTAGAACATATTCATACCCTGTGGGGTAGAAATAATAATAACTTTTGTTGTCTTACCAGATGAGATAGTGGGATACACAGAGCTAAAGAACTGCTCTGCCATGTGGTTTGGAACGAACGCAAACTCGTCAAGAAAGATGATGTTGAATGAGTTCCCTCTAACGGCGCTAGAAGACGTTGAGGCAGCGATGATCTTAGAACCGTTATCTAGTTCCAACGAACCTTTGTTCCACGCTATGACGCCTTGCTGCATCCACTTAGGAAGGTTCTCGTATGCCAGTTGTAAACGAGACAGAAGTTCTCTTGATGTTTCTGCCTTGTTTGCCAGAATAGCAATCTTAACATTGTCATTGAAGACAGCATAGTGAAGTAGATACCCAATAACAGTTGTTGATTTTCCTGTCTGTCTTGGTAGTTTTGCTATGTTAAATCTATTGTTGTGAAAATTATCAATTAATTTTTCCTGAAAATCATACATGGTAAAAGGTATGAGACCTTCATCCAGTGAGATGATCTTCATATAAGTTTTAGCAAAATATATTGGATCATCCTTACACTTAACAAATTCTTGTATTTGTTTTTTAGTAAAATTAATAGAAGTATTTGCTTTCTTTAAATTAGGATTACCTAGATATAAATTTTCAGTCATTTAATTTATCCAAATCTCTTTCAAAAGTTTCCATTGCCGCTAATCGTTTTGCCCACCCGTCACCTTTTGTAGTGCCTTTTGCTGGGTTAATACATTCATCTGATTTAACCATGTCACAAACTAATGATGCTAATTCAGTTTCGTCTCCTAACTTTGCTGTGCCTGACCAATAGTGCTGACCACCAATCCAACAAGCTCCACACTTTGAGCAAATTTTACTGGGAAGTCCAAATACCTTTTCACTCATATATGTTATTTGTAATGGAAATAATATTATGTATCAATGTGATACTCTTTGTGTTAGCAATTCCACGCTCTTAATGATTTAGATAGACGGTCTTCACCAGTGTTATTACTATCTTTTTGTCTCTTACGCATTCCTTTCATACGAGCACAAAATGATTTCCTGCGGGGATTTCCAACCTTCTTTGAAGGTGCTTTGAGGTCGCTTCCAGGATTTGCTTTCTCGTATGACTTTCTACCTTTTTCATTCAGACCACCTTCTGAATTCTTACCAGACTTTTTTGTCCAGGCATCCCCCTCAGAAACATACTCTTCATTTCTATTACTACTCATATAATCAGCAGCAGTATCAATGTAATCGCAGGCAAGTGTAACCTTAGATTGAACCCAACCAGGAAGCTGCATTTTGGGGTCTCTAACTACTGAGCGAAGACGGTTAACCGCATTCTCAATAGTATCAAGTTGACTCATAATCATTCCACCTTCATCATCAATCTCTTTACCCATCGCAACATCAATGTGATTTTCACAAATCTCACGCATCTGTTTGACAGTTTTCTTTTCCATTATGAGAAATATCCAACTGACGTGGCTCTTACATCCGTTCCAGCATCCACTTTAAGTTTTTGATCTGCTCTTTTATGAACGACTAATTCAGAACCAGGATTACTAAAATACGAACCAACTACAGTAGTTCCGTCATTCTCATAAAGAGTAATAGTTCTTCCAGTATTGCCACCAGCATCATGAACTATCAATACATCAACAGCTGTTGCGCTAACTACGCTTGGAGTGGTTGTAAGTGTCACTGCACTTCCTAGTATTTTAACTCTCATAGTAATTTCCGTTTATTTTCTATTTATTCTTCTTCAACTTTTCCTTTCTTCAATAACAATTGAAGGTCAGCAGTTGTTCCAAAAAACATATTGTTAGTCACGTTACCATTGATAGCAGCAGATTTCTTATCCGTCTTCTCAAGGTCTTTGATTTTCTTTTGTAGGTCAATCAACTTATCAGTCATATCAGCAGTTTGCTTAATGAAGTTACCAGCAACCTCGTAAGCTCTTGGATGATTACTTTCTCTTGCTAAGTCAAGTACATCATTGATTGCCTCCGATGCTTTATCAATTAAATTGTAAAGGTTAGCTCTGGTGTAATTATAATCTTTATCAGCATCTACTGAGATGTCGCTAGTTGTTTGTTTAATCATTTCAATTTTTGTTTCTATAGGAGTTACGTCAATGTCAAAAATTTCTTCCATATTGTTTTCAAATTTACTCATAATAATGTAATGCCCTCGTTAAATCCGAAGTCATCATCTGGCATCAATAATAGATCATCTGTATTGTCAATATCACCATCTGCGTCTTGACTTGTCAATGCTCTTGGTGTTACATCATATCTAACAGCACGACGATGTTCTTGAAAATCACCAATACTTTCAAATACGGTTGCCTTGCGAATAACTTCTGCTGATTGCACAGGACCATACATATATGTTTTTAATGTAAAATCAAGTGTATAAGTAATCGCTCTTCTGCGTGTCATATCATCTTCGTAATCATCTTCGTAATTAATATTGTTTAGAATGATTGGAAGATCTTTCTTCTCATCCATTTCTGGTATTAGATTAATTGATACTGTAAATGATGGTTGAAAGTATGGAAGTATTTGCTCTAAGATTTGTAATGCATCATCTTGGTTCTTTGAAAGAATACCCAGTTCAAATGCCAAATTATATGGCACTGGCATATACTGAACCTTTACGCTATCAGCGTCATCTTTCTTTAGATACTTCTGAATAGGTGAAGTTTTTCTGGATGGGTCATAAGTAATACCAGTCATCTCAAATGAGATACGTGGCATAGTAATAGATACTTTGCGCTCAGTATCTGGGTCTTGATCTAACCGAGCAAGAAATTTTGACTTAGGACCATATGCCAAAGCAACTTTTTCTTGCCGAATGACTGCACCAGTATCTGGATCTTTCTTCTCAATTTGTATATTGTTGAAGATTGTTCCAAATGCTTTCACATTTTTTTTAATAATTTCGTGATAAAATCTATTCCCTAACATTAGAATACCCCCATATTTCCAAATTCACCAAATGGATTTCCTTCTGTGAAATCAATAATGGTGTCTGATTGTGTTTCTATAACTTTGTTTTGATCATTATCATAATTATCAATATCAAAATCAATTGTGGAGAAGGTATCAACTATCCATGAAGCTGCTGTATCTTGTCCCACCAAAGCAATATTCTGCTTTAACACTCCATTTATATATGTTAAACGTAACTTACGAGTGCTTGGAGACCAGTCAGCAACTGTTGCTTTTGTGATAACTGGAATACCATCAACCATATAAGTCTGCCTTACTTCCTCTCCAACAACAAACGCACCACTGCCACCTACCTTAACTGTAACTGGGAATACATATGCTTCCTGAGTAAGTGTATCAATATCCGAATTACCAGTATCAAAGTAAGTATCAGCATTCTCAATCAATTCACATGATAGCGAAAAGATATAATTTTTTCCTAATTGATAGAATGGAGTTTCTCTTTCTACAAACTTTATTTCATATAAATTTTTTGTCATCGGCACATAAAGTAAGTCACCTTCGTTCGGTCTATTAGGAACTCTTGTATCAATTTCAGTTTCAACATAGTTAATCCAACGTCTTTTGGATACAGCATATGTGATTTCATCAGATAGTTTGAGACCAAACTTAGACATCGCTACAGCACCAGCACCACCAAATCCCTCAACATTAATTAACATCATCTCAATAGTTACGCTGTCTTCAAATTTTGAAAGAATTACATCATTCAAAACTTTATCAATCAACATAGTTTTTGGTACGTACACTACATCTTGCCCGAACAATTTAATCTGTTCGTCAACTAAATCTTGAACTAAAGTTTGCTCTGATGTTCTTCCACCATACTGTGGAAAGTATTGACTTTTTGCCATTATCCTATCATGTCAAGTATTGGTAATTCGTAATCCGAAATCATCTTACTTTCAATATCACCAATCTCTTTAATGGCGTCTTCAAATATCTGACGCCCATTGAGTGAGACACCGCCAGGTAATTGTACTCCATTAAATTTAATAAGATTTTGCCCCCACTGACGTTTAAATAAAGCCGTGGTGTAACGCTTCAGAAAGAAGTCATTCCAAATTTGCGTGTACACATCTGGATCTATTGCTCTAGAGCAATCAATTAGAAAATAAGAATCTTCTTTAACTCGTTTAACATCTATATCAACATACAATCTGTCTTGTCTTTTGTTGAAACGATATTCCACAAAAGCACCAGTATTAATAACCATATCAAGGGTTTCAAAATACTGTTTAATCATATAGTAGTTTGTCATATCAAAGTTACCATATGAAAATGTTCCGCCCGATGAAATGGCGAATAAATCCATAAGGTAATATTGATTAGATAGACCAAACAAATCGTTTCTGAGGAAGTTAGAAGACACTCCAAATACTTTTTGAATACCAAACACATTGTCTGGCATTTCTATAAAGTTTTTTCTGTTTTCCCAAGTAGAACTATCTGGTGCTGTTGTACTTGACAATTCATCTGACGTTGTAAAACGAGTAACATCGTCTGCAGTTATTTTATGTTTCAAATACATTCTTTCTGAACCGTCAAAATGACGTTCATGAAAATACTGAAGAGCCTCATCTATGCGGTCTTCTAGTTGTTGAGTATCAACGTTAATTTCTAAAACAGGAGAACCAAGCTGTCGTAAACAGTAATCTTTTAATTCTGCTCTAGTTGCTGGTTTTGATGCCGACATGTAGCAATCCTACAAAAAATCCCTACATGTATTTAGCATGTAGGGATATAAGCACCTATTTATAAAGTCATTCAACCACTTCTGTAGGTGTTGTTTCTGCTGCTGGTGCTTCTTCAGTTGGATCTAGAAGTTCTAAAGTTTCTAAACCACCTTGAAGTTTGAGGCGATATTCTTTTGCCTTTGCTAACTCTTCTTCAAGTTTAGCAAGTTGACCTTCAACATTAGTAAGTTGGGTCTTGAAATTTTCTTTAAGTGTTGCGGTGTCTGCTGCCATGGTAATCAAATCTCCTTTTTAGTTAAAACATAAATTGATAATCCATTCCACCAACTGGTGGAATCTTCTATTTGAGGCGTTATGATTTGCCTTTCAAATAGTATTCGTAGGTTATTTATACCTATAAATTTTTCTCCATTACGGATAACCCCATCAAAATTAGCATCATCTAAAACCAAAATAAAAGTATCTGGTAAATTTGGTAATAGGTTATTCAAACAATCTATTTGCTGATCGTCGTGTTCCCCATCATAGAATACTATGTTTGGTTTTTTACTGAAGTGAGAATCATTTAACTGTCTCACATCAATATTTATTATAGCAGATTTTAAGCTACCAAACAAGATGTTGTTTCTATTAAGTTCTGCCTTTGGATCTTTACATCCAATCCATTCAATGTCATCCCTAGCGGGAGAAATAGGAGCAGCAAAATTATCAACAGCATACGACACAATATTGTTGCCCATAATGGCGGCAAAGTATGTGCTACCAGTATAGCATCCAATTTCTAGATATGTGTTCTTTGTGTCGGAACATAGATGATTAAGAAAATGTCTCACTCTATCAGAAGACAACCCTTCAATGTTAAATCCTTGTGGATCAAACTTAGTGTCTCCAGTAGCAGATCTATCAATAGCATCAAGTGCTAAAGTAACCAATGGATGAACCACTCTATCCTGTTTCTTGTGGTGGGCATCTATAACTGCTTCACAGTAGTTACAATCCCAACAATCAAACTTACAGGTTTTGATCTTCTCTCTCCAGATGTCAATCGGTCTCTCTTTTAAACTTTTATCTTCAATATAATTATTGAGTTCTGGGAATAATAGTTCCTCATCATTTGCCCAACGATGAATAATATCCATACTCTCTTTGAGACGCATGACACTTTCTCTACCATGTAGTTTGAAAACATCAATGCCCAAATCAAACATCTCTTCCCAATCTTTTTTCCATGGTGGAAGATTGGAAGATTTTAATACAACAGAGCTATCTTGTTGTTCCCATTTAGAACATGATACTCTACTGATAATATTACCAAAGTATGGTGGTTCGTGATTTTCTCTTGTGTTATTATAGTGGTAATGCTCTGGCATGATAGGGCATCCACCCCAACATCCTTCATTGGCAAGCATAGAGAACTTGACTGGTTTACCAATAGAAGCACAATAATCCTTTGCTTCTTTGAGACGCCTGAGTTGGTCCTGGTCTCTCATCAAATCTCTATCAAGATTGATGTAATTAAATCCTGCCTTAGCGAGAGATACAATATCATTTGCTTTCGTGACTTCATGTAGAATAGTATTCTTGACATAAAGTTCAGGCATCTCTTTTTGAATCTGACCAGTGAGCATCCAAGAGGTATGAGGAAGCGTCACTGTCCTAACACCAGCTTCGTAGATATACCTAAAGTTGTTAATGAATAGATCTAAATTTTCTTGCGTTGGTCTGACATAAGGATTGTTAAATGTAGCAGACAAAGGAATGCCAGTTTGTTTTGAAATGTAGAGAGCATTAAATGTTGTCTGTCTTAAGTCATCTTCAAATACATCACCCATAGCATCCTGTATAAAAGGAGGCATACGACAGGTGAAGTAAAGGTCAAAGATATATTCCTTGTGCTTCTTCAGAAAAGGAATAAGAATATTATTAGCAAAATTTTCATCTATTTTTGGATTAATTGGTAAACTAAACATTTTCAAAATCTCCCATGCCAACCATACTATATCTATACTCATCCAAATACCAACTTTCTTGAATCCATGGCGAGTGAAAAAATCCACCGTTATAGAATAACATGGTGTTGTATTCCATTGGTGCTATACATGATAATTCCCAATCTTGATTTCCTTTAAAATTTTTCCATGGTTCATACTCACTTGAAGATAATGGATTGTTGAACAGATAACTATATTCTTCTTTTGATAATTCATCAACATGCCGCTTTCCTTTATGTAACCAGAAAGCAGTTCCACCAACACAATTTTCATTTAACCATAAATTCCATACCGCATGGAAAGGATCTGAATGTGGTAGATTTGAATGCTGTTTCATCAGCATATTTCCATTGTAAATATTACAAGAAATTCTTTCTGGTAACCAATTTGGTATAAATTCTCTTACATAATTTGTAATAAATTTTGCTGCCCATGGTGGAATATCTTGTCTGTATCCAGGTGAATAAGTTGAATCTCTTGTAGCTGGAAATAGTTGTAAAAGATTTTTATACTCTTCTGGATATTTTAAAAAATTACGAATGATGTTAAAAGAAATATTGTCGTAAATAACTTTTTCTAATTTAGAATCTGTATTGACTTGACATACCTTTTCAATCTCGTCTATCTCAATTAGTTTCATCACGCTCAATCCTAAAACTATATGATTTGTTATTTAAATATCTAGGCATCACATTAAATGATATTGAAATTCTGTTGTCTTGATTATTTTGAGTATAACCATGAGACATGTTAGATTGCCACAAAAGCAAATCTCCCTCATCATGATCAATTATAGCTCCAGATGTATTGTATTTTGTTGACTCATATAATGGAATTTCAAAATACTG
>Ga0209552_1000058_pt1 | contig 33229 bp, 33 predicted proteins | sample LauGreFaBDMM15SD_2_FD_188214 | JGI IMG/M metagenome (GOLD analysis project Ga0209552, IMG submission 188214) | Freshwater lake microbial communities from Lake Michigan, USA - Fa13.BD.MM15.SD (SPAdes) (version 2) | ecosystem: Environmental > Aquatic > Freshwater > Lake | place: Lake Michigan, USA... | reverse complement strand
GAACTTAGCTACGCGACCACCAGTATCAAGGATGCGCTGCTTGCCGGTGTAGAACGGGTGGCATACAGAACAGACTTCAACATAGATTGAACCGCTTACAACTGTTGAGCGGGTAACAAACTTCTCACCGCAACCACACGTTACTTGGGTCTCTTTGTACTCTGGGTGGATCTCTGGCTTCATGGTTATTCCTTCTTTAATGCTTGGGTCCCTTACGGGTGAACCAAACGGGCGGTTAACAGAGTTAAATCGTAGGCGATTGCCCGCGATTTACGAAATTTACGCTTACTTTGAGTCGTCAGGTCCAGAGGTTGTCTTCTGGATCTGCATCAAGAACTCAACGTTGGACTTAGTGCCCTTCATCTTCTCAAGAAGAAGTTCGAGTGCTGCTTGTGGCTCCAGTGCGTGTAATACACGACGTAGCTTCCACACAATATTGAGTTCTTCTGAACCCATAAGGATTTCTTCCTTACGTGTTCCAGATGCAACAACGTTAACCGCAGGGAAGATGCGCTTATCGGCCATCTTGCGATCAAGGATGAGCTCCATGTTTCCAGTTCCCTTGAACTCTTCGAAGATAACTTCATCCATACGAGAACCTGTGTCAACGAGCGCAGTTGCAAGAATCGTTAGTGATCCACCATCTTCAATATTACGAGCTGCACCAAAGAACTTCTTAGGTGGATAGAGAGCTGCTGAATCAACACCACCAGAGAGAATTCGACCTGATGCTGGAGCTGCGATGTTATATGCGCGGCCCAAACGTGTGATTGAGTCAAGAAGTACAACTACATCGTGACCAAGTTCAACAAGTCGCTTTGCGCGCTCGATTGCGAGCTCTGCAATTGTTGTGTGGTCATCTGCTGGGCGATCAAAAGTTGAAGCAATAACTTCACCCTTAACTGAGCGCTGCATATCTGTAACTTCTTCTGGACGCTCATCAACAAGAACAACCATCAAGTGACACTCTGGGTTATTTGTTGTAATTGCGTTAGCAATTGATTGCAAGACCATTGTCTTACCGGCTTTAGGAGGTGAAACAATTAGTCCACGCTGGCCCTTACCAATAGGTGCAATCAGATCGATAACACGTGTGGTTAATACATTTGGCTCAGTCTCAAGGCGCAGGCGCTCTTGCGGATAAAGCGGAGTTAACTTGCCGAATTCAACACGGTTACGTGCTTCTTCCGGTGTCATTCCATTGACTGTTTCAAGAGTGATGAGTGCGTTGAACTTCTGCTTAGTTTCACCTTCGCGTGGTTGGCGAACCTGGCCTGTTACAACATCGCCCTTACGTAGTCCGTTTTTGCGCACTTGCTGCAATGAAACATAGACATCGTTGGGTCCTGGAAGGTAGCCAGCTGTGCGGATAAATGCATAGCTATCGAGAATATCGAGTAGACCACCAACTGGTACCAAGACATCGTCTTCACTAATTACTGGTTCGCGCTCTTCGCGTGGTCCACGATCACGGTTGCGATCACGGTTGCGGTCGCGCCCGCGGCCATGACGGTCATTGCGATCAAAGCGATCACCACGGTTGCCACGATCTGTGTTGCTTTGAGGTGCTGATGGTGAATCATCGCCATCATCATCTGAATCTTCACTTGGAGCAGAGTTATTTGAGCTCTTAGCTTCCTTCTTGTTCTTATTGCGCGCTTCACGGCGGGCTTCGCGTTCAGCTTTAGCAGCTTCGCGGTTGCTTGCCTGTAAGTCAGCGATCGCCTCTACAAGAGCGTCCTTCTTCATCTTTGCTGCGCCATCGACACCCAGTTGCGTTGCAACTGTCTTTAACTTAGGAAGTGTCATTGCAGAAAGCTCAGGACTATTTGAACGTACAGGTTCAATTTCTGTTGTCATCTGTTTCTTTTCTATATAGGTCAACAGGTTTTAGATATATCCCGTTAAGCCGTGGATGTTTTTTAGATTTACCTGATGTGTTGCTGGCCGCTTGAGAAGGACCGTTCAGATAGGAAAAGATTAGCACCTAATGGTACTAATAGGCAAAATCACCAAAATTAAGCGGAGATTACGTTGGCTCCTTGGCGGGCAACACCCAGTTCGGTTGCAATGAATTTATCTCCAGCAGCTCTGCGTAGTTCCTCGGCCTCAGATGGGCCACCGGTGTGAAGTACCAAAACAGTTGGACCAGCACCTGAAATAAAGGCTGCAACGCCAGCGTTGCGCAGCTTTGTTAAGAGCGCAAAAGATTGTGGCATTGCCTCTTTGCGATATGACTGATGTAAAAAGTCAGCAGTTGCAGTGTGGAGAAGATCTGGGCGATGCTCTAGAGCATGCACCAAAAGCGCTGCATTTGAAGTATTTCTGACCGCATCGGCATGAAGCAAACTCTCAGGCAACATCTTTCTTGCCTTTGACGTTGCAACTGAAGTCGCTGGAATAAATGCAAGGGCGCTAATACGCGCATCAACATCAATATGAACAGATTGCGCCACCATGTGTCCGCGATGTGAATCTTGCCAAGCAATATTTGCACCACCAAAAATTGCAGCTGCAACATTATCTGGGTGGCCCTCCATTTCATTAGCCAGCACCAACATATCTTCTAGTGACATACGTTCATTGCCACCAAGAACAAGGGCGCGAGCAAGAGAGAGTCCGCCAACGATTGCGCTGGCTGATGAACCAAGGCCGCGACCATGTGGAATGACATTTAACTGGCGAAGTGCAATACCGCGAGGTTTGCCACCAAGAAATTCAAAGCCTTTATACATCGCCTTAATAACTAGGTTCTTTTCATTTCTTGCAACATCTTCAGCGCCTTCACCAGTAACATCAACATCAACGCCTGGTTCATCTTGCACTAGCGCGATGTAGCGATCAAACATTGTTAGAGCTAAACCAAGGCAATCAAAGCCGGGACCTAAGTTGGCACTGGTTGCAGGAACTTGCACCTGTATAGATTGGGCTTTAAAAGTTGGCTTCATAGTGAACTCTTAGGAAAGACCTAGCGCTTTTGCTGCAGCTTTAACATTGACTGGAACGACAACTGGCTTCTTCGCAGAATCAAGAGCGTAAGGAATATCTTTCAAACCATGACCAGTAACAGTAATAACGATTGTCTTACCTTGAGGCAGCTTTCCAGCCTTTTTATACTTAATAAGTCCAGCTAATCCTGCAGCAGATGAGGGTTCAACGAATATTCCCTCTTTAGCTGCAATTAAACGATAAGCAGACAAGATCTCTCTATCTGTGACTGAATCAATCACACCACCGGAAAGATCGCGGGCTTCAACGGCTTGTGCCCAAGAAGCAGGATTACCAATGCGAATAGCAGTTGCAATGGTGTCTGGATTCTTAACGATCTTGCCTTTAACAATTGGAGCTGCACCGGCCGCTTGGAAACCATACATCTGTGGCAATTGTGATGACATGCCGTCTTTGTAGTACTCCTTGTAGCCCTTCCAGTAAGCAGTTATGTTTCCAGCATTACCAACTGGCATTGCATGAATATCTGGAGCATTGCCCAACATGTCCACAACTTCAAAGGCTGCAGTCTTTTGTCCTTCAATGCGATAAGGATTAACTGAGTTAACTAGTGCAACTGGATAGTTCTCAGATAGTTCGCGGGCAAGTGTTAGGCAATCATCAAAGTTGCCATTGACCTGCAAAATAGATGAATTATGGATAACTGCTTGAGCTAACTTGCCCATTGCAATCTTTCCCTTAGGAATCAGCACGGCTGGTGTCATACCCGCTTTAACGGCATACGCCGCAGCAGATGCCGAAGTGTTCCCAGTTGATGCGCAGATAACAGCTTTAGCACCATCTTCTGCCGCCTTTGAAATCGCCATTGTCATTCCGCGATCTTTAAAAGAGCCTGTTGGATTTAAACCTTCGTATTTAATCCACACATTGTTGCCCAGTAGTTCTGAGAGGTTGCATGCATAGATAAGTGGTGTGCCACCTTCACGCAAAGAGATGATAGGAGTATTTGCGTTAACAGGTAAGCGGTGACGATATTCCTCAATAACTCCACGCCATTGATGAGCTCCGCTTTTCTTGTTTCCAAAGATTCCCATTTAGGCAACTACTCCCTCAACACGAATAACTGATTCAACTTTGCTCACAATATCCATGTCCGCCAATTTCTTTATGCAGCCCTTAAGCGATGAATCAGTTGCAGCATGTGTGACAACAACTAGCTCAGCATCACTACCAAGTCCTGCTTGGCGCACAGTCTGAATAGAGATACTTTCGCTGGCAAATACTTGAGCAATTGAGGCCAAAACACCTGACTTATCTGCCACATGCAAGCGAACAAAGAACTGTGATTTAACATCACCAATAGGTGCGATATCAAGGTCGGCATAGTCAGATTCACCATAGCCCACAGTTGAATATGCGCGGTGGCGTGTAACAGCAACAAGGTCACCCAAGATTGCAGATGCAGTTGGTGCACCGCCTGCTCCGCGACCATAGAACATGAGCTGTCCTGCTGCCTCTGATTCAACATAGACGGCGTTAAAGGCGTTTCGCACAGAAGCCAATGGATGAGAACTTGGAAGCATTACTGGGTGCACACGCACTGAGATCTCATCTTTAACAGTGAGCTCAGCAATTGCTAGCAGTTTAATAACAGAGCCCATTGCTTTAGCTGCATTCACATCATCAAGTGAAATGGCAGAAATACCTTCGCAATACACCTCATCAATTGTCACAGTGCTGTGGAAAGCAAGGCTGGCAAGAAGAGCTGCTTTTGCTGCAGCATCATGTCCTTCAATATCTGCAGTGGGATCAGCTTCGGCATAACCAAGCGATTGTGCCTCCTTTAATACATCACTAAAGGCTCGGCCCTCTTCATGCATTTTTGTCAAGATGTAGTTAGTTGTTCCATTCACAATTCCCATCACGCGAGTGATTTGATCACCAGCAAGTGATTCACGCATTGAACGGATAATTGGAATCGCACCAGCAACTGCTGCTTCGTAGTACAAATCAACTTTTGCCGCGTCGGCTGCGTTAAAGAGCTCATGCCCATGTGTTGCAAGCAAAGCTTTATTGGCAGTAATAACAGATTTCTTATTCTTAATCGCTTCTAGAATCAGTGTGCGTGCTGGCTCAATCCCACCCATTACTTCAATAACAATATTGATCTCTGGGTCATTAACAATTGAGTTTAAATCTGTTGTAATCATTGAAGGATTAATACCTTCACGGGCGGCGCTGCTGCGAACACCAATTTTTTTAAGAACGAGCAGTGCACCCGAGCGCTCCGAGAGCTCTTGTTCATCGGATTGGAGCAGGCGAGCTACTTGGCTGCCGACCACACCGCAGCCGAGCATGCCAATAGATATTGTCTTTAGCTCTGCGCTCATGCGGGCTATTCTTTCACAGATGCCTGTAACGGCGTTAAATATCTAGCCCTAACAGATCAGCTTCAGTCTCACGGCGCAGAATCACGCGGGCTTTTCCATCTTTTACTGCAATTACTGGTGGTCGTGGCACGTGATTGTAATTAGTTGCCATGCTGCGCCCATATGCACCGGTTGCTGGGGTGGCTAATAAATCTCCAGGAACTATGTCGCTCTCTAATTCAATCTCACGAATGAGAATATCCCCGGTTTCACAGTGCTTTCCAACAATGCGTGAAGAAATCTTTGGCGCACTGCTGGTGCGGTTGGCAAGTGATGCAAAGTATTGAGCATCATATAAAGCAGGGCGCAAATTATCGCTCATGCCGCCGTCCACTGAAACGTAGCGACGGTTAGTACCGTTTTCTAAAGTGACATCTTTGACGGTTCCAACTTCATAGAGCGTGAACATTGTTGGGCCAACGATTGCTCGTCCTGGCTCTATTGAGATGCGTGGGATAGAAAGTTTGTGAGCTGCGCATTGGGAGCTAACAACTTCTGCCAAAGCTTTCATTGTTGATGCTGGATCTAAATTAGATTCTTCCGGCAAATATGCAATGCCATATCCCCCACCTAAATCAAGTTCAGGTAGTTCTTGTGAATATTCATCGCGGTATTTAGCAAGCAAGGCAACTAAGCGCTGGGCGCTAATCTCAAATGATTCTGTCTCTAAAATCTGTGAACCTATGTGGGCATGGAATCCGCGCAGTTCTAGGGATGAGTGCGTGCGCACCTGAGTAATTGCATTCCACGCAGAACCACTTGCAATTGAAAAACCGAATTTCACATCTTCATGAGCTGTGGCAATTGATTCATGGGTGTGGGCTTCGATACCTGGAGTTAGACGAAGCAAGACCTTTTGAACGACACCATGCTTAGTTGCAGCCGCGCTCACTCGCTCTAATTCATAGAGTGAATCAATAACGATTGCGCCAACTCTAGCCGCTACCGCCTTATCTATTTCAGTCACAGATTTGTTGTTTCCATGCACTTCAATCTTGGCAGGATCAATTCCACCTTTAAGTGCAACAGCTAACTCACCGCCGGTGCAGACATCGATGCCAATACCAATATCTTTAATCCAGCGTGCAACTTCCACACAGATAAAGGCTTTAGCTGCGTAATAAACAGTTCCAGCGTTGCTTCCAAAAGCGTTATTCAATGCTGTGTTCCAGGCAGCTGCGCGATCTCTAAAATCCGCTTCATCCATAATGAATGCTGGTGTACCAAACTCTTTAGCTAACGCTGTGGCTGAGATTGAAGAGATAGTTAACTCTGCGCCAGTCTTAACGTGAGAGGACCACATTGCTACATCCTCTCCGGTGCACTAACGCCCAATAAATCCAAACCATTTTTAATTACTTGTTTGGTAGAAGCACAGAGTAATAGACGGGCAGTGTGTAGTGGAGTTGGGTTTTCTTCTCCCATTGGTAGGACTCGGCAATCGGCATAGAAGCCGTGATAAGTGCCCGCTAGCTCTTCAAGGTAGCGCGCAACGCGGTGAGGTTGGCGAAGTTCAGCCGCGCTTTGAACCACACGTGGAAACTCAGCTAATGCCCCCAGTAGTTCGTTTTCACGATCATGGACTAACTGCGATGAATCAAAGGCGCTCAAATCCACTGGGATATTTAACTCTGCGGCATTTCGCAATACGGCAGTGATGCGGGCATGAGCATATTGAACGTAGTAGACCGGGTTCTCATTGGTGTTGCGCTTCAAGATATCGATATCCATAACCATCGGCGTATCAACTGGGTAGCGGATCAGTGTGTAGCGGGCAGCATCAACGCCTACTTTTTCAACTAACTCTTCCAAAGTGATAATCGTGCCGGCACGCTTAGATAATTTAACTTCTTCGCCGCCCTCCATGATTTTTACTAACTGCCCGATAAGAACATCGATGTTGTAGTCAGGATCATCACCAGCACATGCAGCAGTAGCTTTTAAACGATTCACATATCCATGATGATCTGCGCCCAGCATGTAGATACAGATATCAAAGCCCCGCTCGCGCTTATTGATGTAATAAGCGGTATCGGATGAGAAGTAAGTAAGTGAGCCATCAGATTTGGTTAACACACGATCTTTATCATCACCAAAGTCCGTTGTGCGCAGCCATATTGCACCTTCTTCTTCAAAGACATGGCCCTGCTTGCGCAACTTCTCTATGCCATGCTCAACTGCGCCTTGATCATGTAATGAGCGCTCTGAAAACCAGACATCAAAATGTGTTCCAAAAGTATCTAAGACTCTCTGTTGATCTTTTAATTGAAGGGCATAAGCAGCTTCGCGAAATGCTGGATGGCGCGCCCCTTCTGGTAATGAAGTAATGGATGCATTACTTGCAACAACTTCTTTAGCTAAATCTGCAATGTATGCACCTTGATAACCATTTTCAGGAATGGAATTTCCCAATGCGGCAGCTTCAACTGATGCTCCAAATAAATCCATCTGGTTGCCGCGATCATTAATATAAAACTCACGTTTAACATCGGCTCCTGCTGCACTAAGGACACGGCCCAATGAATCTCCTACCGCTGCCCATCGCGTGTGACCTAAGTGCAGTGGACCAGTTGGGTTAGCGCTAATAAATTCAAGATTGACACTTACTCCTGCGAGCGCCTTACCTTTTCCATAATCCTTAGTTGCCTTAAGAATCGTTGTGACTAACTCGGCTTGATTAGCGCGGTTGAGAGTGATGTTTATAAATCCTGGGCCAGCAATATCTACTTTGGAAATACCCTCCGTGCCGGCCAATAGGTCACAAATAATCTGTGCAACATCGCGGGGATTTTTGCCGGCTGGCTTTGCAAGTTGGAGTGCAATAGAAGTTGCGTAGTCGCCATGGTCGCGATCTTTGGGCCGCTCTAATTTGATACTGGCCGGGATTTGTCCAGATAGTGAGCCAGCGTTGATGGCTTGCTCAAGTGCGGCCTTGATCGCCGCTTCTAGCTGCTCTACTTGTGTGGACACCGCCTAAGGCTATCGTGCGCTCAGTTGAGCGTTATCAAATCGTTAGGTGATGGGGTGATATTTCATCAAAAATAGAGTGACGAACTCGGGCATCCCTACTAGCGTTTGCCTCACTATCGCTCCTATCTCATCCGGGTGGAAAAAGATTCACCCAGGGGTGCGATCCCTTTCGAAAGGTGTTTCATATATGAAAAAGCGCCGCCTCGCGATTACTGCAGTTTTTGCTGCAGTTGCTATCGCACTTACAGGTTGCTCAAGTACTGACGAAGCCGCAGAAGGTTTTGTTGGAGTAATCCTTCCTGACGCAGCATCATCAAATCGCTGGGAAACTGCTGACCGCGGATTCCTACAAGCAGCATTTGATGCAGCAGGAGTAAAGGTTGACATTCAGAACGCAAACGGCGACAAGGCACAGTTTGCAACTATTGCAGATCAGATGCTTACAGCTGGTGCAAAGGTTCTTATCCTTGTAAACCTAGATTCAGATTCAGCTAAGGCTGTTCAGGACAAGGCTGCAGCACAGGGTGTTAAGACAATCGACTACGACCGTCTAACACTTAATGGTTCAGCTTCATACTACGTTTCATTTGATAATGAAGCAGTTGGTCGTCTACAAGGTGAAGGCATTAAGGCATGTCTAGATGCAGCAGGAAAGTCATCTGCTCGTATGGTTTACCTCAACGGTTCACCAACAGATAACAACGCAACACTATTCAAGGCTGGATACGATTCAGTTCTTCGTCCATTGATCGATTCAAAGGCATACACACTTGTTGATGACCAGGCTGTTCCAGACTGGGATAACGCAAAGGGTGGAGTAATTTTCGAACAGCAGCTATCAAAGGCTGGCGGAAAGCTTGATGCAGTTGTTTCAGCTAACGAAGGTCTTGGACTTGCAGCTATTGCTGTTCTTAAGAAGAACAAGCTAAACGGCAAGGTCTGCGTATCTGGACAAGATGCAACTGTTGACGGATTGCGTGCAGTCCTAACAGGAGATATGTCAAACACTGTATACAAGGCCATCAAGGCTGAAGCTGAGGGTGCAGCTGCACTAGCAATCGCATTGCTACGTGGAGAAGAAGCAACAACAGCAACAGGTTCTGTAAACAACGGAACAATTGATGTCCCATCAGTTCTATTGGTACCAGTTGGAATCACAAAGGCAAACGTCAAGGACGTTATTGCTGATGGCTTCCAGAAGCGTGAAGATGTCTGTAAGGACATCGAAGACCTCTGCACAGCTAACGGACTCTAATATCCGACACAGCTAGGCAAAGATAAGTAGGTTGCGGCTCGGGGTTGAATCCCTGAGCCGCAACTTCTTTTATAGGATATTTTCACCGCAAGTAAGCAGAATCTAAAGAAAAGTGGTTAGAGGCATGAGCTCACCGATACTTTCACTACGAGGCGTCAATAAATCCTTTGGACCGGTACATGTCCTTAAAGATGTTAATTTTGATATCGCTGCCGGCAAAGTAACTGCCCTTGTCGGAGACAACGGTGCTGGTAAGAGCACGCTCATTAAATGTATCGCCGGCATCTACACCCCTGAGACTGGAGATTTTCACTTTGAAGGTAACAAAGTTGATATCAATGGTCCACGTGATGCGACCGCGCTTGGAATAGAAATCGTTTATCAGGATCTAGCCCTGTGCGATAACTTAGACATTGTTCATAATATGTTTTTAGGACGCGAGCAAAAGCGCGGCCCAGTATTAAACGAAACTTCTATGGAAGCACTCGCCCGTAAGACTTTAGATGGCTTGAGTGTTCGAACAGTTAAATCCATTCGCCAGACAGTTTCTTCACTTTCAGGTGGCCAGCGACAGACAGTTGCGATTGCACGTGCTGTTCTATGGAATAGCAAAATAGTTATTTTAGATGAGCCAACTGCAGCCCTTGGTGTTGCACAGACTGAACAAGTTCTTAACTTAGTTCGTCGCCTTGCTGATAATGGTTTGGCTGTTGTATTGATTAGCCATAACCTCAACGATGTCTTTGAAGTAGCCGATAACATCGCTGCTCTATATCTAGGAAATATGGCCGCGCAAGTTGATAAGAATGAAGTTATTCCCCGCCAAGTAATTGAGTTGATCACGACAGGAAAATCTGCCGGCGTCCAAGCACCTGTAGCAAATAAGGGAGCGAAATAATGAGCGTTGTTATTGAACATGAAGATGCAACAATCAAAAGCGCCATGAGCGACTATTGGGCCCGCGTTAAAGCTGGCGATATCGGCTCACTTCCTGCAGTTCTTGGCCTGATAGCTCTCTGCACTGTATTTGGTTCAATGTCCAGCGTTTTCTTGACGCCAGGTAACTTTGCAAACTTACTCACACAAGCAGCTGCAGTAATTGTGATTGCCATGGGCTTGGTTTTCGTTCTACTCCTGGGAGAAATTGATCTCTCTGCTGGCTTCACAGCAGGAGTAACTGGAGCCGTTCTGGTTATCTTGATTACCAATCACGATGTGCCTTGGTATGCCGCTCTGCTTGCCTCAATCATTGTGGGTGTCTTTCTTGGCTTTGGCCTTGGAACTTTAGTCGCCCGTCTTGGAATTCCATCTTTCGTCGTGACCTTGGCAGCTTTCCTTGCTTTCCAAGGAATCCTTCTCTTGCTTGCAGGTGAAGGTGGAACTATCCGCGTTGAGGATAAGACAATATTGGCAGTAGAAAACTCAAATCTTTCTCCTCTTTATAGTTGGATCTTTTTTATAGTTGCCTCTGTTGTTTATGTTCTCATGGGGTTAAACAGTATTTATGCCCGCCGTAAGGCAGGATTAAAATCTGAACTTATTAAACTCTGGATACTAAAGACTGCAGGTCTGCTTGGAATTACTGGTGTGGCAGTTTTTGCTTTGAACTTAGAGCGAAGCAATAACCCAGATCTAGTGAGCCTTAAGGGAATTCCTTACGTTGTGCCAGTCATTCTCTTACTTCTCGTTGTTGGTACTTTCGTTCTTGGCCGCACAGCTTTTGGACGCCATATCTATGCAGTGGGTGGAAATGCAGAAGCAGCACGCCGTGCAGGTATTAACGTCAAGAGAGTTCGCATCACGGCATTTATGATTTGTTCTGGTTTAGCAGCTATCGCTGGAATGATCTTCGCATCTCGCCAAAACTCCATCTCACCTACAACAGGTGGAAGCTCAACACTTCTCTACGCTGTGGGCGCTGCAGTTATTGGTGGAACATCTTTGTTTGGCGGTAAGGGCAAGATGCGCGATGCGATTCTTGGAGGCCTGGTTGTTGCTGTTATCGATAACGGCATGGGTCTTTTGGGATATGCAGCAGGTATCAAGTTCATTGTTACCGGACTTGTCTTGTTGATCTCTGCTGGCGTTGATGCGATTTCTCGTCGCGGCTCAGCCGTTAGTTGACGCTCTTTTTAAGCTTTAACACCCATCAGGTGCTCTAGTGCAAGCTGATCAACTAGTTCATAGCCATATCCACGCGCACCTGCTGCTTCAACATCGAAGGAATCTTTAGCTAGATCTCTCCATGTTTCACCAGAGCCCAATGTTGATTCATTTAACCCTGGGATGTTAGAAGCCTTCATTGCTGCAATCACGCGAGGATCAGCACGGAAAGCTGCAGCACGCTCTTTGAGAGCTAAGTAGGTGCGCATATTGGCAGATGCTGATTCCCACACACCCTTGTCATCTTCTGTGCGGGCCGGCTTGTAGTCAAAGTGCTTTGGTCCGTCGTACTTATAACGCTCAAGTAAATCAACTAGGAAGAATGCAGACTTTAAATCTCCATGACCAAAAACTAAGTCTTGATCAAATTTTGGACCATGTTGGCCATTGAGATCGATGTGATACAACTTCTTTTGCCATAGAGCTTGTGCAATGCCGTGAACAAAGTTCAGTCCAGCCATTTGTTCGTGGCCCACTTCAGGGTTCAGTCCAACCAGCTCTGGACGATCTAAGGTGTAAATGAAAGCAAGAGCGTGACCAATTGTTGGCAAGAAGATATCTCCTCTTGGCTCATTTGGCTTTGGTTCAATTGCGAATTTAATGTCATACCCATTATCTGTGACGAACTCGCCTAGAGTATTGAAAGCTTCACGGAAGCGATCGAGTGCAACATAGCCATCCTTTGCACCATCTGATTCTGCGCCTTCACGTCCACCCCAACATACATAGGTCTTTGCGCCCAGTTCAACTGCTAGCTCAATATTTTTCATTACCTTGCGAATCGCATAACGGCGAATGTCTTTATCATTTGATGTAAACGCGCCATCTTTAAAGACTGGATGTGTGAAAAGATTTGTTGTGGCCATAGGAACTTTCATTCCAGTCTCAGCCAAAGCTTTCTTGAAGCGATCGATATGGGTGCGTCGTGCACCTTCATCACTTCCAAATGGAATTAAGTCATCATCATGGAAAGTCACACCATAGGCACCGCGCGCAGCTAACTCATTGACCGTGCGCACTGGATCAAGTGCTCCTCGGGTTGAGTCTCCGAAAGGGTCACGTGCCTGCCAACCAACGGTCCAGAGACCAAAAGTGAACTTATCTGCAGGAGTAGGTGTTAATGACATAGAGAAAAGCCTTTCATATGCGCTCGTTTTGGAACATCGCTAACTTACCTCTAATCTAGTGCTCTATCTAGATGAAGCTGCAAGGTTTTTTATCTAGGTTAGCGGGAGTGGTGAAATGGCAGACACGCAGGTCTTAGGAACCTGTGTCTTCGGACGTGAGGGTTCAAGTCCCTTCTCCCGCACATAGGTATAACAAAGATAAGAAAGTAAACTCTTCTCATGGCTAAACAATCGCCTGCACGTACCAAGATGTTGGCATCCCAAGCGAAAAAAGCTGCTGCCGAACGCCGTGCTGAGAAGGCAAAAAATGAATCTGTAACTACCCCAGCCCAAGTAGATAGCGATAAATACTCAGAGCTAGATGGCAACTGGGTTGCAATTGGATTAGCAGCACCAGCCCGCCGTGCATTAATCGATGATGGTTTATTTACCGTTAGTGATCTACGCAAGACATCACTTGCAGCGCTCAAAGAACTCCATGGCATGGGGCCAAATGCAATTAGAGTATTAGTAGTAGAGATGAAAAAGGCTGATCTATCTTTTAGAAAATAGATTAAGCGTTTTTAACTGCAGCAAAGCCCAACTTAACATCGTTTTTAATATCTTCGATATTTTCTAGGCCAATACTCAAGCGCACCATTCCAGGAGTTATTCCAGCTTTTAACTGCTCATCTGGACTGAGCTGGGCATGAGTTGTTGATGCGGGATGAATTACTAAAGAGCGGACATCACCAATGTTTGCAACGTGGCTAAATAGTTTTAATCCTTCAACAAATTTACGACCAGCGGTAGCTCCACCCTTTAACTCAAATGCAAAGACAGCGCCAGCTCCTTTGGGCGCATATTTCTTTGCCGTTGCATACCAAGGAGATGTTGGAAGTCCTGCATAACTCACATGGGCAACTTCAGGCTGCTTTTCTAGCCATTGGGCTAAGGCCTGTGCATTGAGTAAATGTCGATCCATGCGCAGATTGAGCGTCTCTAAACCTTGAGCAAGTAACCAGGCGTTAAATGGTGAGACTGAAGAACCAAAGTCACGAAGTAGTTGCAGACGAGCTTTAAAAATGTAGGCAAGGTTTGCACCAAAATCGCCACCAACGCCAAGTGTCTTTGCATAGACCATGTTGTTATAACTTGGATCAGGTTCATTAAAGCCGGGGAACTTCTTAGGATTCTTCGCAAAATCAAAGTTTCCAGAGTCAACAATTGCTCCAACCATTGCATTGCCATGGCCTGAAAGAAACTTAGTCGCTGAGTGCACGATAATGTCGACGCCATGATCAAATGGGCGGGTTACATATGGCGTTGCAATGGTGTTATCAACTATCCATGGCACACCGGCCTCATGGGCAACTGCGGCAATGCCTGCAAGGTCTAGTACTGCACCTAGTGGATTTGATATTCCCTCACCAAAGAAGGCTTTGGTGTTGGGCTTAACTGCTGCCCGCCATGCATCCATATTGCCGGTGTCATTAACAAAAGTAACTTCAATGCCAAATTTTGGAAGGGTGTAATTAAAGAGGTTGAACGTTCCACCATAAACATTTGAACTTGACACCACATGGTCGCCAGCTTGAGCAACATTCATAATTGCAAGTGTTGTTGCTGCCATTCCAGATGAAACTAGGAGCGCGGCAACGCCACCTTCAAGTGTTGCAATCCGCTTTTCAACCGCATCCTGAGTTGGGTTGTTAATGCGTGTGTAAACATTTCCAGCTTCGGCAATTCCGAAGAGGTTAGCCGCATGTTGTGTATCTCGAAATTGATAGGCAGTTGTTTGATAAATCGGAAGCGATCGAGATCCCGTATCTGAATCAGGGCTTTGACCTGCATGGATTTGTTGGGTTTCAAAAGACCATTCACTATTTTCGCTCATGCGAATTACTCTTCACCCTTTACAGGGCTTTTGCAAGCACCTAGGAATCTAATTAATTACGGCGTAAGCAACGAGAATGAGCCCAAGAACCATGCATACGGCCTGAGCGGCTTTGCTTTCTAATTTCTTAGCAAGGGCTGGTATCCACGTGACTGCCAGTAAAAGCGCTCCGGGAATAACAATGCTCAAACTACTTGTCACTACGCCACTTTGATCGCTTTGATATCGCAAGTTAATAAGGCCAATTGCAATGAGCAGGTATCCGCCCATTCTGTAGTTATTAATAAGGTTACTTTTCACTGCTACTCCTCCTTAAAAATAGAAATGGGGTGTCGATTTCTCGACACCCCATCTTTAATCTATTTAATTAGTGATCTTCCTTCATGCCTTCAGCCATTGACTTCATGCGTGCGATCTTGAGAATTGTAAGACCGAATACGCACTTAGCTAGAACGTCAGCAATTGTGTAACCTACTTGAACAGTTACGAATGATGACGATGATGCATCTCCAACGATGTTGAAGATGTAGGCAATTGGGTAAACGCCCCATGTAGCGATCAATAGAAGACGCAAGCGACCAACGGTCTCTGCTACTCCTGCTGGTTGACGCTCAAGTGACTTACCTAGTTCTACGAATAGAACGTAAAGGATGTAAATGAATGGAAGTGTTGATAGAACACCGTACATAACCTGTGTGTTCTGATCGCTTGAAATTTCACCTGGGTATCCAAGCGCGATCATCGCAGCTGAAGCTGGGACCAAGCGCGTGATGAGGGAACGTGAAACTTCCTTGGCTAGTGCAAGTACTGCAACTACTTCAACAAGAAGTAGTGGCACTGTGAGTAGCCAGTCAACGTAACGGTATGCCTCGTTGAATGAACCTTGGGCACCTGAAAGGTCAACTTTCATGTCTGCAGATGACTCTTTAAATGAGTCGAAAATACGCAAGTAGTGGTAGCCAGCAATGAATGTAACCATTGATGACATCACTAGAGCATTGCGGTACTTAGCTAATACGCGCTGTTGTGAAACGAGCGTGTAGACCGTGCATGCGAGCATTGAAACAAGTCCAAACGAGAATACGTTGTAGACCAGGTTCCATTGATTGCTGTCTAGTTGCATTTAAATATGCCTCCGGGAGGTTTAAGTTTTTCAGATGTCTGATGGCACCTAAAGCCAGTGCATTGAGGACCTCGAGGCGCCTCACTGCGCGTGGTAACAACAATTATGCGTTACCCCAGAGGAAAAAACAGGTCAAATCCCAAAAAATTCTCAGATATTTCAAGTTTTTTACGCCTGTGAGGGCCTCACCCAAGGGTTATTTTCCGTCCCAGCTAGCCAATTCCACGGCAAAGGGGTCCAACCCCATTGGGCCGATCTTGAGGGCATAGGTGTGGAATTTCTTGAGCGAGAAGGCTGATCCAAGGCGGGCCTTGGCATCTTCACGGGCCTTCATCCAAACGCGCTCGCCTACTTTGTAGGAAATAGCTTGGCCAGGCCAGCCCAGATAACGATCGGTTTCACTGCGTGAATGATCCTCATCCAGAAGGGCTTGCTCATTAAGGATTTTGCGAGATGACTCGGCGTTCCATACCTTGCCATCAAAATCTGTGTATCCAAGGTGCATTCCGATGTCTACAACAATGCGAGCAGCACGCAAAGCTTGAGCAGAGAGATAACCCATTTCAATTCCTGGCTCATCAAATGCGCCTAGCTCATTCATAAAGCGCTCTGCATAGAGCGCCCAGCCTTCGCCATAGCCACTAATCCATGCACCATTGATTTGGAAGCGCGATAAACGATCTTTTTCAATTGCAACAGTTGCGCATTGCAAGTGATGTCCAGGCACAGCTTCGTGATACCAGGTTGAAACTAAGTGCCAACTACTTGCTTCATCTTTACCCAGCATCGGAATCCAGGTTGTGCCAGGACGTGACAAGTCCTCAGATGGTGGATTGTAATAAGGAGCAGATGCACTTCCCTCTGGAGCAAGACGAGCTTCACAAATCTTGATGCGATCATCGATTTCAAAGTATTCGCCATCCATACGTGCAATTGCGGCATCAGTGAACTCTTGCAAAAACTTGACAACATTTTCTTTGCCCTTGATTACATACTTTGGATCTTTATCAAGGTGATCTGCTACTTCGCGAAGTGTTTTTGCACCAGGCTTAATCTGTTCAGCAATCTCCCACATCCGCGCATTTATAGCCTTTAGATCAGCCATTCCCCACTCATAGGTTGCGCGCAAATCTAGCTTTGCACCAGTGAAGTAACGGGCCCAAACTGCGTAACGATCTGCACCAACTGCATCTTCTGGAGTTGCAATCGGAAGGTACTGGTTCTTCAAAAACTCTGCAGTTTCAGCTGCTGCCTTTTCAGCCAACTTTGCATTTTCATGGATTGCTGGGTATTTGCCCGCAGCATCAAAGTTTTTAGACATTGCGCTAAATCCACCATTTGCATAGTTATTAAGTTGTTCAATAACCCCGCGAACTTGGCGCTGGGCAGTTGTCTTTCCGCTCTTTGCGACCTCCATGATCGCCCCAGTCCATGACTTATATGCGCCATCAACTGCCGCTAGGCGCTTAGCAATGTTGTCAAAATCTTTATCTGTGCTCTTTGGCATGAGTTCAAAAATTGAACGGACATTTGAAGGTGGGGATGTAAGAACATTCCACAAGACAAAAGACTCCTGGCTATCGTGCAGAGCAAGTGATGATTCAAGGCGCTCTTGCATAACAGTCTGAGCGATTCGATCAATCTCATCAATAGGCTTTAATGTCAGAAGCTTCTTAAGAGTCTGACGAGTTAATTCAGCTGAAACTGCTGCGCCTGCGATTGAGAAATCATCAAGTTTGTCTTGGTTGAGTCCATTACCGAGATAGGTGCAACCCATTGGGCTCAAGGCTGCTTCATCATCGATGTATGTGTGGCTGAGTTCAAATATAGGAGATCTAAATGTCATAGGAGATTCTTATCAGCGTGGCGAGTATTTGTCGATACAGGGGGTAGAAACAAGCACTACCCTTTATGCATGACACAGCAACCTGTGGCTCCACCAAAATTACGCGGTTGGTTTCACTTGGGTGCAACCCCGGCAGTCATAATTGCTTCACTGGTACTTTTCATTCTTAGTAAGTCATCGCTCAAATTCGCTGTTGCTATCTATTCCATCACTGCAATTATGTTGTTTAGTGTCTCAGCTGTTTATCACCGAGTTCCTTGGACGCCGGCTAGGAAAAAGGTATGGCGCCGATGGGACCATGCAAATATCAATTTGCTCATTGCCGGTTCCTATACCCCTTTTGCAGTTGCCCTGCTTGAAGGTCGGAGCAGAAATATCTTGCTTTTAGTTGTTTGGATCGGTGCGGCAATAGGTGTGGGCTTGCGCGTTTTTTGGCTCAATGCACCACGGTGGTTATACGTTGCAAATTATTTATTGCTCGGGTGGGTGGCCATCATTTATACGCCAGCGCTCTACCGAGAGGGTGGTTTATGGGTGCTACTCCCAATTCTCATAGGCGGCCTTTTTTACTCGATCGGTGCAATCTTCTACGCCCTCAAGCGTCCAGGGCGCGATGCAAAGTACTTTGGCTTCCATGAGCTCTTCCATATATTCGTGCTGGCAGCCTGGATCTCGCAGTACATAGCGATTTCGGTGGCGATTTACAGTAAGTAAGGCCTTGCTCTAACCTAAGGCTCTCTTATCAACGAGTTGCGAGGTACGACAATGGCTGAGAAAAACTCCTTCCTTAATTGGGTCGGATTTAAGGGCGAAGAAGAACAAGCGCCTTCATCTGTCGATCGCATACGCGAACTCGAATCACAGTTAGCTGATCTCAAATCACGCCGTGACATCACTGGGTTGAGTAAAGAAGAGTTTGAAATTCTTGCTACAGAGACTGCAATGTCGATGATTAAGTCGGCGCAAGCTCGTGAGAGCAAGGCGCAATCTATTGCGACTCGCTTGATTGCTGAAACTAATCGCACAACAAAAGAAGAGATTGAAGCAGCTGATGCTAAAGCTCGCACTATTTTAAGTGGCGCTGAATCACGTGGTCGCAAATACATTCAAGCTGCTGAATCTGAAGCATCAGACAAGATTGCTGAAGCCGAAGTTGAAGCTGAATCACTCATTGAAAGTAAGAGGCGTGAAGCTTCCGCTCTAGCAACTGCCGCACGCCGTGAGGGTGAGCGCATTGTGAGTGAAGCAACTGTAGAGGTTACTAACTATCGCCAGTGGCTTTCCAGTGTTATCTCTGAGGCAGAGCGCCTATACAAAATTCAGACTCAATCACTCGATGCTGCTGAGTCAGCGATTCACCAATCACGTTCACGTCTTGAAAGCGCATTTACACGCCTTGCTGATCTCCAACGCAGTGTTATTGAGAACCTTAATTCCGATGACACCATCATCAATACTGGCCCTATTCGTGTTGCCAGTCAGCGCACTAAGCCAGCACTCGCTGCTCCTAAGAAAGCGGCAAAGAAGCCTGCCAAGAAAACCGCTAAGAAAGCAGCTGCAAAGAAATCTGCACCGCGTAAGTAACTAGTTATGTCCACTCCCCGCGGTATTCGTTATATCCCTGCCATTGATGGGTTACGTGCTGTAGCAGTTATTGCAGTCATGCTCTATCACTTAGGTTTTTCATGGATACCAGGTGGCTTTCTTGGCGTAGACCTATTCTTTGTAATCTCTGGCTATGTAATTACACGCTTGCTTCTAGACTCAATCCAGCGCAGTGGTGGTTTAGATTTGCGCGCATTCTATAAAGCGCGAATCCGCAGATTGTTTCCACCGCTTGTCTTCATGATCTTTGTGACAATAATTTATATCAGCATTTGGGCACCAGAAACTATGCGTCGCTTTGTTAGCGATAGTCCTTTTGCACTTTTTGGGGGAATGAACTGGTGGTTAGTTTTTAGACAGACAGACTATTTCGACACTATTTCTCGGCCGCCCTTGCTACAGCACACCTGGTCACTAGGAGTTGAAGCTCAGTTCTATCTAATCTGGCCACTCATTTTGCTTCTAGTTCTGCGCCAATTTGGTAAAGCCAAAATCCCTGGCGCTGCACTCTTTATTGCCGCAATCTCAGGTATTGCCTTATTACTAGTCTCATATGAGGTTGACGCTGCAAATGTCTCACAAGTAAGCCACGTTTACTTCGGCACGGATACTCACAGTATTGGATTATTTCTAGGTGCTGCACTTGCTGTGAGTTGGATTCCTCAAAATCTTCAAGAGCAAGTTAATCGACGAGCACAAGATTTTATTGATGGCATTGGTGTAATCGGATTTGTTGGACTACTGGGAACCTTTTTCTTAATTAATGAAAATGATCCCACTCTTTACAAATTAGCTTTCCCGCTTGCAGGTCTCTTTGGCTGCGCAATTCTGACTAGCATCGTTCACCCAGCTTCACGATTTGCGCCAATTCTTAGCAATAAGGTTGCCGTGTGGATTGGTGAACGCTCGTATGCAATTTACTTGTGGCACTGGGTTGTATTCCAAGTAACGCGCCCTGCAGTAGATCTTGAGGGATCACCATGGGCTCTATACGCCTTACGTATCTTGGTTGTGTTTGCTCTGGCTGACATCTCACTTCGTTTAGTCGAGCTCCCTGTTCGAAGTGGATTAGTTGAGTATTGGTTTAAAGGAATGAAATATCGAACTAAGAATGTTCAGCGACGACAAAAGAGCGTGGTTGTAGCTTCAGTCCTTCTCTTGATTTTAGGCACCTCATACATCAGCGCTAATGCCATTTCGCAAAGTGACAAAGAAATGGCAATTATCAAGCAGCAACTTGAACAACCAATTCAACCAAGTGAGCCCACTACAACCCAAATAGATGGCTTATGGGTTACTGGCGATTCTGTGATTTTGGGAATCCGCTATGAGCTAGATGCGCGTAGTAATATTTCAATTATTAATGCCCGTGTTGGCCGTCAAGCAACTGAACTCATTGAAGTTATGAGAGCTGACAAAGCTAATGCACCAGATTCAACAGTTATCTTTAATTTAGGAAACAACAACAAGTTAACGTCAGATCAAGTTTTAGCTGTATTTGAAGAAGTGAAGAACCAGCCACGAATCATTGTTGTAAACACTGCCGTGCCTAGGGGTTGGCGTGATGAAAACAATGCCTTGATCGCCCAATACGCTGCTTTGTATGGAGCAACCGTTGTTGATTGGGCCGCTATCTCAGCAGGTCATCCTGAATATTTTGCACCTGATGGCGTGCATTTGGTTCCTGCTGGTGTTCGTGCATATGTTGATGCAATCACTGCAACGCTATAAACAATTAACTTAGGGAAATAAAAAACCCCCGCCGATAAGCGAGGGTCTTTTACTAATTACTTTTTACTTGAACTCACCTGGAATTCCAAAGACTGTTGCAGGTGCTGTTTGTCCATCTGAGTAAACAGAAGACACACGGAACTGAGTCCATCCAGCATCACCGCTCTTTGTAACAGCTTGAGTGAGTTGATCTGCCGGAACAGTTGCGATTGTTGTCCAATCACCAGTTCCATTTGCACGGATCTCCACGTTATAGCCAGTCAAACCTTCTGTGGCCATAGGTGCTACCCAGCGAAGATTTAAGCCATCTGCGCTCTTGAGTGCAACAAACTTTGATGGAGCTTCAATAGTTCCAACTGCAACCGTTGTTTCTTCTGGTGAAGCTGACTCTGATGCCTCAGCAGATTGAGACATAGATGGTGTAGGCGCTGCACCATCATCACTGTCTGTACTTGATTGAGACCAAACAACCATTGCTAACAAAGCAATTCCTACTACAACAGCAAATACAACGCGTCCTGAAGCACCTTGCTTAGGTGCAGCATTTGGCTTGGCAGGTGCTGCAGCTCTAACTGGTGCAACTGGTGCAGCAGTGACTGGACGAGAAGAAGTAACAGTAACTCTTGGTGCAGCAGCTTTCTTTGCACTCTTCTTTACTGGGCGCCTTGCAGAGGTCTTCTTCTTGGCGACCTTCTTTGCGGCAGCTTTCTTAGCTGGTGCTCTCTTCGCAGTTTTCTTAGCAACGCTCTTTTTTACTGCGCGCTTTGCGGTTGTCTTCTTTTTCGCTACAGATTTTTTTGCTACAGCTTTTCTAGCAGGTGCCTTTTTAGCAACCTTCTTCTTTGCTGCGCTCTTCTTCTTTACGGCCACGAGTACTCCTTGGATAGTGGTGCGCACGTCAAAAACGCGCGTCTATAGGCCAAGGTTACCCCAGGCTGCGCAGCATTTGTATGACATGAGGCGCAATTAGGCGCAAAGCTTTTCCGCGATGACTGACGGCATCCTTTTCTTGCGGGCTCATTTGTGCGCTGGAAATACTCATACCGAGGGGTTGGAAAATAGGGTCATACCCAAAGCCTTCCTGGCCAACTGCTGCATGCAAGATGTGGCCCTGGAAAAGACCCTCCTCAACATGGCTGCGACCATCTGGCATCGCTAACGCTGCAACGCAAGTGAAATGTGCGCTGCGTTTATTATCCTCAACATCTTTTAATTGCAGCAGGAGCTTCTCTAGGTTCCCTTGATCATTTCCATGAGTTCCAGCCCATCTAGCTGAATAGATTCCTGGATCTCCATTGAGGAAATCAACACATAAGCCTGAGTCATCTGAAATTGAAGGCAGGCCCGTCGCACTAGCTGTGTATCTAGCTTTGAGTAAGGCATTTTCTTCAAAAGTAGATCCGGTCTCTTCAACATCAACTAAATCTGCAAATTCATCAACGCCTACCAAATTGATTTCACCTGGTGCTAGGGCATCTAGAATTCTGCGGAACTCAACTAGTTTTCCTTTGTTGCGCGTGGCAAGAACTAATCTTTGTTGCACTATTTTGAGAGAACTTCTTTTTGTAGTTTGGTCAATGTTGCACAACCTTCAACAGCTAAATCTAGTAACTGATTAAGTAGTGCCCGATCAAATGGGGCACCTTCTGCAGTGCCTTGCACCTCAATAAATCGTCCATCTCCTGCAACTACAACATTCATATCCGTTCCAGCGCGCACATCTTCTTCATAGCAAAGATCTAACATTGGTACGCCATCAATAATTCCAACACTTACTGCAGCAACTGAATCACTCAAAGGATTAGCCGTTGCCTTGATATGGCCTTGTGCTTTAGCCCAGGAAATTGCATCGGCAAGTGCAACGTAAGCACCTGTAATTGCTGCGGTGCGTGTGCCACCATCTGCTTGTAATACATCACAGTCGATAACGATTGTGTTTTCGCCAAGTTCTTTCATATTCACAATTGCACGAAGTGAGCGACCTACTAGACGGGAAATCTCTTGCGTGCGACCACCTAGCTTGCCTTTCACGCTCTCACGATCAGAGCGTGTGTGAGTAGCACGTGGCAACATTGCATATTCAGAAGTGACCCATCCATTTCCAGAATCCTTTAACCAACGTGGAACTCCTGGAGAAAATGATGCAACACATAGAACACGAGTTTTGCCGAACTCAACTAGAACAGAACCCTCAGCATGGTCAAGCCATCCGCGTGTGAACTTAATTTCTCGCAGGTCATTAACTTCTCGTCCATCATTGCGTGCCATGTGCTGCTCCTATGTTTTATAGATCTTGGTGTTCGACGCGGGTTACTTCTGGACCTAGAAAACGTCGAGCTAAGCTTTCAAAAGCTTTGGCATCGCCAGTTGCTAAGAATTTGTGTGTTGGAGAACCACCGCGTGCATCACGAAGTAAATTGTTCTCAACTAGAGTGCGATAGAGATCTTTGGCAGTTTCTTCAGCACTTGATACAAGTGTGACACCTTCGCCCATAACATAAGAGATAACTCCCGTTAAAAGCGGATAGTGAGTGCAGCCCAAAACTAAAGTATCTACTTTGGCTTCCATAACAGGAGCTAAGTAATCTCGTGCAATTTTAGTGATTTCAGCTCCTGAGGTTTCTCCGCGTTCAACATATTCAACAAAGAGTGGACAGGCAATTGATGTGACGTGTAATTGAGGTGCTGCAGCAAAAGCATCTAAGTAGGCTTTGGAATCAACAGTTGCTCGAGTACCAATCACTCCGATATGCCCGCTTCTTGATGCAGCAACTGCGCGTCTGACTGCAGGTTGAATCACCTCAATAACTGGCACCTTGTATCGCTCACGTGCATCACGAAGCATTGCAGCACTTGCTGTGTTGCACGCAATCACTAGCGCCTTAACACCTTGCTCTACTAAGAAATCTAAAGTCTCTAATGCAAACTCACGCACTTCAGCCAATGGCCGCGGGCCATAAGGACCTCGCGCCGTATCACCAATATAGATTGTTGATTCATTAGGAAGTTGATCCAGAATTGCTCTGCCAACGGTAAGCCCACCTACTCCTGAATCGAAGATTCCAATGGGTGCATTACTCACAGGCCAAGCCTACCCTGAGCGTGATGTGAAAACTAAATAGCTTCATCCATAAGCGCAACAATTAAGGATTCTTGCAGCCAACCTAACCAACTATATACGGCATAAACCCCACGCATTGGATCATCCGGCGCTAAGAGTTCTAACTCTTCATGACTGGTTTGTTCAACTTTTAAACGAACCCCAAGTGCCAAACGAATATCGTTCATAGCTCCTAACCAATCGTTAGCACCATCATGATCCACTTCAATAATTCCATCGATGGCACTCTTTAATGTAATTCGCATGGACATTGAGTGCCCATATTTTTTCGCTCTTAAAGTAGATTCGGTGTATCTGCGAAACTCTGCCGCATCAACTTGATCTGCATAAGCGTTAGGCAAAAGTCGAAGCAATACCTCATCTTCTGGTGGTGAATCATGCGTTGTAATTCCAACCATTGCAGCTAGTGGGTCATCTACATGGTTATCTGTGCGCTCACCCAGTAGCTCAATGATTTGTTCCACGAGATTGATGAGAACTTCACGCTCAGATTCAGAAAACTCGGCTACAAATGCATTATCTCCATGGCGATGAAACCCATGTTGTTCATCTGAATCGTGATCGCTCATATTGCTTGATCACCTCGTTGCAATGTTGCCCACAGCCCGAACTCATGCAATCGAGCTACATCATGTTCCATTTCTTCACGACTACCCGTTGAAACAACTGCTTTGCCTTCAGTATGAACTTTCATCATAAGCTCATGAGCTTTTTCACGGGAATATCCAAAAAGTTCCATCAATACATATGTCACATACGTCATCAAATTAACTGGATCGTCCCAAACAATTGTTATCCAGGGTTTTTCACTACTAAATATCTCTTTAATCGCCTCTTCAAATTTCTCATCAACTTTTACCATGGCTAGCGAACCACCACTGTAAATTCTGGAGTTAGAACCTGTTCATCCTTAGTGGTAATTTGGATTCGCAATTTCGTAACTCCTTTCCTTGCTTCAATAACGCTAATTTGAAATTCACCATTGGTTCCAGTGATTGTGGGAGTACCTATATTTTGCCACTTACCTGAAACAAATTTCTGTAGTACAACTACTTGTCCCGCCAAAACTGGTAGCAAAGTTCCCTTAACAGTTAAATCCTTGCCGGACTTTACTGTGGTTGGTCGATCTAGAACTATGCGAGAAAGAAGGATGATCTTTGCTTCATTACTCAATGACTCGGCGCGCTCCCATGTGCCTTGAGTAGTAAATCTAAAGGCAGCACTAGCCCCGATAGTTACAGGAATACTTACTGTCCCATCTACCGCGCTAGTGAGTTCGGCAATTGGAGTCCATGAATTTTCATTCACTCGTTTAATTTCAAGGCTTACTGGTACTCCAGCAACAGGTGTTTTATCTTTAAGAGTAAGAGCACCGCGCACGGTAAATACTCCCCCATAGAAAGCACCTTTGCTATTAACTTGTTCAACAGTAAGTGCGCTTAAAACAGTGTCTGGAGCAATAGCTAGCGCAACATTTCGCATAGCTGTTGTTGCTGCCAAGTCTTCCATTCCTAGAGTCCACAGTGCTGCGCCACCTAAACGGTATTTAGCTACAAGGTTCATGCGTTCTAAATAACTGCGATCGTTTTGATACCAAACAGTTCGGTTCACCGTGCAGGCAGTTGCAGCACCTTTAGCCGTTAATCCGTTAAATGTTTGCTGGTATGAATATGTTGCCTCACTACTTTTCACATCAAAAGTTGGAACCGCCAGATCAATCGCTGCTTTAGCAGCTGCATAATTCATTCTAAATGTTGCAGCTTTTGCTCCAGCTTTTAATCCTGGTGGTGCGGTGGCAGGGCACGTTCCAGTAACGTCAGTTATCCAATCTCGACCATAACCAGGAAGACCGATGAATACTTTTGATGCCGGCATAATTGAAATCGCATACCGAAGTGTTTTTTCAGTCCAGCTAATTGGACCAATTGGGCCAGGCTTAGCTACTGAATAGTCATAGGTCATGATTCGTAAACGATCAATACTTGAGGCAATCTCTGCCCAAGAATAAACGTAGTAACCCTTTTGTTTTTCAGCTGGGTTAAATGCATATGGAGCAGAAATCGAAAGTAACTTCTGTTGAGCTCGCATAGCAACACTGAGTTCTTTTACAAATAGAACCCAGTTAGGTGCTGTTTTAGGCCATGTTGTATTTCCATCAACAAAAGCAAAACCTTCAAAATCTAAGTCAATTCCATCAAATGAATACTTGTTCACAAGATCTACTATTGTTTTTACGATAGTTGTCCGTACTTCAGGCTTAGCTAAATAGCCGGATAAGACTAATTTATCTGTGCCATCAGTAATAGTTGGAATTAATTTTAAACCACTTTTGCGCATCAAACAGATTGTGTTAGCAATTGGCCACGATGGGTTAGCTGTTGCATAATCATCTCTGATCACAGTAGGGCTCTTCAATGTGTACCAGAAAGGCATCACTTCTTTCATTAAATCTTTGTTTGTATACAAATATGAAGAATTCAGAAGCGCTATGTCTTCTGCAGAATATTCATTTTCTTCACAAGTTACTGGTGAATTGGCAGCTGGCGTTGGAAGTGTTGGTAGTTTCTTAATAAAGGGCATAACTGTTTTTACGGAGTAATATGGAATCCACCCAGAAACTACTTTACGAGGTTGGTTATCAGCTGCGATTGCATGTGAAGCCAATGAAATGATCATTAGTAAAGCAAGAGCAATGTAAGAACTACGCCTCATCATCACTTATCTTCTGGTTCGGGCTTTAACCCTGCATGAATCTCTTTGCACGTTGGGCAGATTGGGTATTTTTCTGGATCACGAGAGGGAATCCACTTCTTGCCACAAAGTGCTCTGACCGCTTTCCCAGTCACGGCAGATTCAGTGATCTTTTCCTTCTTCACATAATGAGCAAATCGATCATGGCCACCATCATCTTCTTCGAGGTCGGGTCTAGTTAAGAGATCGGTATCAGATTCCGTCTCAATTCCGCGCTTTCTAAAGAGGCCCATGAGGTGGCTAAGAATACCTTTGGTGATGGCAAAACTACCTAGTAGAATTCACAAATGAAGGACTTACTGCGCACACAAGATCTCAGCCGCGATGACGTTGAGCTTTTGCTGGAAACCGCTGCGGCATTTGCCGAAGATCCACTTCGCTCAAAGAGCGCTCTAGCAAATAAGAGCGTTGCCATTTATATGACTAAGCCTTCAACGCGCACCCGACTTTCCTCTGAGACTGCAGTTGCCCATTTGGGTGGTACTCCAATCTTTATTCGTGGTGATGAATTGCAATTGGGCCGCGGGGAAACAATCGCAGATACTGCCAAAATAATTAGCGGCTATTGCAGTGCCCTCATCATTCGCACATTTGCTCAGGCAGATGTTGAGGAGTTAGGTGCTCATGCATCCATTCCTGTCATCAATGCCTTAACTGATGACGATCATCCGACCCAACTACTTGCTGATTGGTTAACAATCCGCGAAAACTTTGGAAAGGATATTGCAGGCCGCAAATTTGTTTATCTTGGTGACGGAAACAACATGTCACATGCATGGCTGATGATGGGTGCAATTATGGGTGCGCATGTTGTTGCTGCAACACCAAGCGGTAAGTGGGCGCCTGATGCCAAAGTTGTAGAAATTGCAAAAATCATCGCTTCAAAAAGCGGTGGAAAAGTTGAAGTAAGTCATGACCCAGAAGCTGCATCTAAAGATGCCTCTGTTTTATATACCGATGTGTGGATGTCAATGGGAGATTCCGAAAGTGAACGCGATGAGAAGATGCTGGCACTCTCACCCTTTGCTGTCACAGAGAATTTATTTTCACTCACAAATAAAGACTCAATATTCATGCATTGTTTACCTGCGCACCGGGGGGAAGAAGTTGAGGCATCTGTGATCGATGGCCCACGTTCTGTGATTTGGCGTGAGGCATATCATCGCCGCACGACGATTCAATCGCTGCTTTTCCATCTCACAAAGGGTGACTTGAAAGGCAACTAGCACTAGCATTCTGCCCATGCGTGTAGTCGTCCCGAAAGAAATTAAAGATGGAGAGAAGCGCGTGGCGCTTGTCCCCGACATCATCAATAAATTAACTCGACTTGGTTTTGATGTTGTCATCGAATCCGGAGCCGGAACCCATTCTCAGGCTGTGGATGCTGAATATAAGGCTGCCGGTGCAACGATTTCCGATGGTGAGGTACTGAGCTCTGCAGATGCAGTTCTTTCAGTCCAACCTTTAACACCTGCTCAGATGAGCAAGTTAAAAAAGGGTGCGATTACCATTTCATTTCTCTCTCCAGTAACTGCAGTTGATTCAATAAATGCGGCAGCATCTGCTGGTGTTACAGCGTTTTCACTTGAACTAGTTCCTCGTATTTCACGCGCTCAATCAATGGATGCACTCACTTCTCAAGCACTTTGTGCTGGATATCGCGCAGTTCTTGTTGGCGCAGAACTATCACCAAGATTTTTCCCATTGCTCATGACAGCTGCAGGAACAGTTACACCAGCACAAGTACTAGTACTTGGTGCAGGTGTTGCTGGTTTGCAAGCAATCGCAACTGCCCGCCGACTAGGCGCAGTTGTTTCTGCCTACGATGTCCGTCCAGCATCTGCTGATGAAGTTCGATCAATGGGTGCAACATTTATTGAATTAGAACTTGATTCGTTAGAAGGTGCTGGCGGTTATGCCCGCGAGATGACTGAAGATCGCGCGGCTAAGCAACGTGAACTTCTGACTCCTTACATTGCTAAATCACACATTGTTATTACAACTGCTGCAGTTCCTGGTCGCCAAGCACCGCGTTTAATGACGCAAGCAATGGTTGATTCAATGGGACCAGGCACAGTCATTGTTGACTTAGCTGCTGAAACTGGTGGAAATGTTGAAGGATCTAAACCTGGAGAGATTGTTACAACTTCAGGGGGTGTGAAGATTTGGGGTGGTAAAGATGTCCCTAGCCAGCTCCCATTCCACGCTTCATTCCTTTACTCGCGAAACGTAGTTAATCTTTTAACTCTCATGACAACGGCTGCAAAAGAAGGTGAAGCCGTTGCATTTAACCTTAATTTTGAGGATGAAATTATTAATGGCTCTGCGCTAACACATGGTGGCTCACGAAGAGGAGAGAAGTAAATGGAACCGATGGCAATTGTTTCAATCTTTGTGTTGGCAGTCTTCGTGGGTTTTGAAGTTGTTTCTAAAGTCTCTTCTACTCTTCATACACCGCTGATGTCTGGTGCTAACGCTATTCACGGAGTTATTTTAGTGGGCGCAATTATTGTTGCCGACCATAGTTCAACCAACCTTGAACTAGGTCTATCCGTAGCAGCAATTGTCCTAGCAACCATCAACATGGTTGGCGGATTCGTAGTTACCGATCGAATGCTTGAAATGTTCAAAGGAAACAAAAAGTGAGCCGGACGGTGTATGACCTCATAGGTTTAGCTGCCGGTGTCGCATTTATCCTGGCGCTTAAAGGTTTGTCTCACCCAAAGACTGCTCGTCGTGGAAACTTAATCGGTGCCTTTGGTGCAACATTGGCAACATTAGTTGTCTTCTTCTATGTTAATCCAGGTTCAACTCTTCCACTAAATAATTTAGGTTGGATTCTCGGTGCAATCCTTGTTGGTCTAGCTATTGGTGTTCCAGCTGCCCGTAAAGTTCAAATGACTCAGATGCCACAACTTGTTGCTTTATTTAATGGTGTTGGCGGTGGCGCAGCTGCTTTGGTAGCAATCGTTGAATACCTGCACTTAGGCGCTGAGGCAACTACTGCTGTAGTTATCTTCACCGTCTTTACAGTCATTGTCGGCTGTGTTTCATTCAGTGGTTCAATTATTACTTTCTTAAAACTCCAAGAGTTAATGACCACTCGCCCAGTAATTTTCCCAGCAGGACGATTCATTATTGCAGCCACATTAGCTAGCGTTATTGGTGTGGGAGGCTGGGTTGTTACGGCCCTTGGAACCACACCACTTCTAGTGCTTGCTGCTCTGTCATTGCTCTTCGGTGTTCTCTTCGTTCTCCCAGTGGGTGGCGCAGATGTCCCAATTGTTATCTCACTTTTAAATGCATTTACTGGTTTAACTGTGGCAGCAAGCGGTTATGTTCTAGATTCAGTTCTACTCATCATTGCAGGAACATTGGTTGGAGCATCCGGAACAATCCTGACTCGCTTAATGGCAGAAGCTATGGGACGTTCTTTATTTGGAACTCTCTTCGGTGCATTTACTGCAAAGCCACAGGAAGCATCTGGTTCAGGTGAAGATCGCCCAGTGCGTTCTGGTTCACCTGATGACGTTGCAATCTTGCTTAACTATGCACGCCGTGTAGTAATCGTTCCTGGATTTGGTTTAGCTGTTGCCCAAGCTCAGCACACAGTTCGTGAACTTGCAGACATGATGATTGCTAAGGGAATTGATGTTGCATATGGAATTCACCCTGTAGCTGGTCGTATGCCTGGGCATATGAACGTCTTGCTTGCAGAAGCAAATGTTCCATACGAGCAACTTGCTGAGATGGATGAAGTGAATCCAACATTTGGTCAGACCGATGTGGCGATTGTTATTGGTGCAAACGATGTGGTTAACCCAGCAGCACAAACTTCACCAGGATGCCCAATTTATGGAATGCCTATCTTAGAAGTTAATCAGGCAGCAAACATCATCTTTTTAAAGCGTTCAATGCGTCCTGGCTTTGCCGGAATTGAAAATGAACTTCTTTATGATCCAAAAACTATGCTCTTATTCGGTGATGCTAAAGCCTCACTCACTAAAGTCGTATCAGCACTTAAGGCTCTATAGCTCCAAGTTGCGAGTGGTTGAATGTTCAACTAACCTTTGCTTTAGCAAAGGAGGGTTGAGATGCCTGCCGTAAGCGTTGCCGATATAACTGTTTTGCCACGCATAAAAGAAACATCACATGCGCGTGCCCGTGCAGTAAAGAGCATCACAACTGCGCCTCAAGGCTTTGAAGGAGAAGGTTTTCCGGTTCGCCGTGCTTTTGCCGGAGTTGATTTAGCTGAACTCGATCCATTTATTCACTTAGATCAAATGGGTGAAGTGGAATATGCGCCAGGTGAACCTAAGGGAACTCCGTGGCATCCACACCGTGGTTTTGAAACGGTCACATACATTATTGATGGAATTTTCGACCATAAAGATAACAACGGTGGTGGTGGAACGATTTCTGATGGTGACACACAATGGATGACTGCTGGTGCTGGAATCCTTCACATTGAAACTCCCCCCGAGAGTTTAGTAATGAGTGGCGGCTTGTTTCATGGTTTCCAACTCTGGGTAAATCTTCCTGCAGCTAAAAAATGGTCACCTCCTGCTTATCAAGATGTGCGTGCAAAAGATGTTGCTCTTCTTTCATCTAGCGATGGTGGATCACTACTTCGAGTTATTGCAGGTGAAGTAGATGGCCATACAGGACCGGGAACAACTCAAACACCAATTACTTTAATTCACGCAACTATTGCAGCGGGGGCAGAACTGCGTTTGCCATGGCGACGCGATTACAACGCGCTCGTATACACAATGGCCGGACATGGTTTTGTTGGCGATGAAGAACGCCCAGTTCATACTGGTCAATTAACTGTATTTGGCGATGGCGACACAATTGTTGTTCGTGCTGCTAAGAATCAAGAATCTCGTTCTCCAGAAATGGAGCTTTTCATTCTTGGTGGCGCTCCAATCAAGGAACCTGTTGCATGGATGGGCCCCTTTGTGATGAATACAAAGCGCGAAGTTCTCCAAGCATTTGAAGATTTCCAAAAAGGTCTGCTTGGTTCAATTCCAGCAATTTATAAAGAGGATGCAAAGAATCCCTTGAACCGAAGCGGTGCTGGAACAAAATTAGGTGGGGATTCAACGCCAACTGATGTTTTGGATGTGCACGGAGCACCAAGGGATCTGCAGCAGGGTTGATAGATAAGCCCCACCTGTCATACTTCACAAATGATTTGGTGGCCCACAGAAGTTCCGACGCTTTCACATGGTCTTATTACTTTGCGTGCACCCCAAGAATCTGACATTCCTGCTTTATTTGAAGGTGCTCAAGATCCCCTCATCCCAATTTTTACACGCATTCCCTCCAATTACACCATGGCCAATGCTGAGTTTTATGTTCGAGAGAGATCTCCTAACGCTTTTGCAAATCAAACTGAGCTCCAGTTAGCACTTGAATATGGCAATGGTGAAGATGCAAAATTTGCTGGAGCTTTTTCTTTTCACAGCATGGATTTGCGCGAGCATGTTGGTGAAATAGGTTATTGGCTTTGTGCACCGATGCGGGGTAAAGGTATTGGTGCTATCGCAACAAAGTTACTGACACAGTTTGGTTTTGAGAGCATTGGCTTTGAGCGTATTGAAGCTGTAGTCAATGTTGAAAACATCGCTTCTCGTAGACTATTGGAGAAATCTGGGTATACCCTAGAAGGCATCATGCGAAAGAAATCTCGTAAAGAAGATGGAACGCAGATAGATATGGCGCTGTATGCAGCGACACGTGAGGATTGGCAGGGGCTATAAATGGAAGGTCTGGCAGTTATTGTCATGGTTCTATTTACGCTTGCAATGATCTGCGGACCAATAGCAATTGCTCTGGCCAGAATCAAAACTAAAAGCTTGATTACTACTTTCATCAAACGAATTTTTCACGGAATGTTTATTACGCTGGGCACATTGGTTGGTGCTCAATGGTTACTGATTCCAGGGCTTCCCATAGCACCGCGATTATTTGGTTTGACTTCTCTATTGACCTGTTACATCGCAGTTAGAAATGAATATTTCCCTAGCTTCAAAATCTTAGAACGTCTTGGTATTAAACGTAGAAATAAATCAGCACACGGCCCAGCCATGAAATGGAAGTTTGGTGGACGTAGTAATGGAAAAGATGGACATGGCCCAGAAGGCCAGCATTAAATAAAAATGGTGGAGGTGCCGGGAATCGAACCCGGGTCCTTCGGTGCAAAAACAGGGCTTCTACGGGCGTAGTGTGATTATCGCTTTCTCAGTCCCGAAGTTTCTCCACACGACTCTTCGACGAA
>Ga0209552_1000057_pt1 | contig 33359 bp, 13 predicted proteins | sample LauGreFaBDMM15SD_2_FD_188214 | JGI IMG/M metagenome (GOLD analysis project Ga0209552, IMG submission 188214) | Freshwater lake microbial communities from Lake Michigan, USA - Fa13.BD.MM15.SD (SPAdes) (version 2) | ecosystem: Environmental > Aquatic > Freshwater > Lake | place: Lake Michigan, USA... | reverse complement strand
CTGGAAATACTCCCCCTATTATCATAATTGAAAAATTTGTTCCAGTTACTATTGCTAATAGTAACATTGTAATTACTGCTATTATTCAAATTGAAGTAAAACCAAAAATTCCATCTGATCAAAACAAAAATGTTATTGAGGTTCATATACAACCAGGAGTACTTCAAGTTACTTCATTGTCTGCTTTGGCAAGTGTTGTATCTACATCAATAGCGACAACAATCACAAAAGTAGAAACAGATTCTAAAGTTACTATTATTAATAGTAAAAGAGAGACTTTATTAGATGTAAGAAGTTTCCTCAAGTTGATACAAACCCCTGTCTATCCTTCTTTACATGAAACTGGTGCTTATCTACAATCTTCTCTAAGCAGAAGCGAAACAATTGTTTATATTGCGGATACAAGTAAATTTACTGTTTCTGGTAGATTGATGATTGATAATGAAATATTACGATATAATACTAAACTTACTGATCGTTTTTTCAATATTACTAGAGGTGTTGATGGCACTAGTGCTACTACTCACGAAGCTGGAGCATTCTTAAGACAGTATAGAGAAAATGTTACTATTGTTTCTGTTGGAGCAGAAGGTGCTGGCACTACTTCTGATATTATTTCCATAGGTCAGATTTTAAGTGGTTCTGCGTCAGTATCTAATATTACATCCGAAATACAACGTGTAGCAACTCCAAAGGTTGTTTCAGTTGGTGATGAGATATTAAGTGTCTGTCAATATCAAATTTATCAAAATTCTGTAATATCAGTAGAATACGATAATTTTATATCATACGCTACAAGATCTACTCTTGATGTTTCGATAATATCAGCGTCAGTATCTAATATTGCGGCGCAAATTCAGACCATAGCAACTCCAAAGGTTGTTTCTGTTGGTGATGAGATATTAAGTGTCTGCCAATATCAGATTTATCAAAATTCTGTAATAAATGTATCTAATATTTACATTTCTCAATCAAGTGTAGAGACATTTATTAACGCAATTTCTATAAAATCAGCAACCCCCAATATTACATCAATTGTTGATATAACTATTCAACCAAAAGTAGTTAAATCAATTTTTGAAGTATTAAAATTCTATGAATTTGGATTGATTGATTATTATGTAGAAAATCTTATTTTAGATGGATTTGTTCTATTACGCTCAGGCACTATTTTAACTTTAGATCCTATAATTACATTAGTTACCTTACGTGGTGGTTCTACTATAAATGTAGAAAATGCTCCTCAAATAGCAAATTCTGAATTGAGTGAATATAATATTGGTAATGTGGGAAATAATATTCAAACATTAAATTCTTGGAAGTTTATGGATACTGGAACTATTTCAAATAGTGGTATGAATTTACAAGAATTTGAACTATCTTATGGTTCATTAACCATATTAGATTTAGAAAATACAAATCCTACTGCATATCTGAAATCTGGAGTTTATTGGAACGCTGGATATCCATCAATATCAGAATCTGGCGCATTGTTAAATAACAATATGACTACCACAAGCACTACACTAACTGTGCAGGGTTCAGCAAATCCATTACTGAAGTTCCCAGCATCTGGCTACATACGTATAGACAATGAAGTGATTTCCTACACAGGGAAAACATCAACATCTCTGACTGGATTAACTAGATCAATCAACGGAGTTATCCAAGCACATTCTATCGGAAGTTATCTAATAACTACCATTTAGTCTTATAAATATAAATAAATTATTCATTTAAGGGGATATTTTAATGGCCGCTATCATTTCTGAAAAGTTCAGAATTTTCAATGCAAAGCAATTTCTGGAATCTCTTTCGGAAGGAACTGGCGATGCAGACGCAAATCGTTCAAGAATGTATTTTTTCGTTGGTAGACCACAACCATGGAAAACATACGTAGAGATTTATGGAGTAAGTTCAACTAACTTCACTGTTGGAGAATCAGTTAGTGTTTCTAGTGGTACACTTACTGGCATAGTCTCGGAAGTATACACATCTTCACTTCTTTTAACAGGAGTTGCTCCTGCTGCCACCGTAACTGCTGGAGCAACAATAACAGGAGGTTCTTCTACCGCAACAGCAAAGGTTGGCGTTTATCGTTTTGCAACCGAAGAAATTCCTGCACCACTAGCCGATTTTGACAATCAAGAAGAAAAATTTAATTTATATGACGAGATGATCGCATATAAGCGTGTTAATACTGCTAATGCAAGACACGTTGTTCGTAGAATAAACTGGGTAACTGGTATCAAGTATGATATGTGGATGCCAGATTACACTGCTCAAAAACAAACAGCAACGGCTCAAAATTCACTTGCCTCAACTGATTCTAAGTATGCAGTATTGAATACAACCACATACGAAGTATTTGCTTGTATTTTTAATGGCACAAGTTCAACAAATCTTACTGGCGTTAACTCCACATATGTTCCATCAACTACTCCAACATCTGGAGAAGGCACATATGCAAGTGGAATTTATACAGAACCATCTGGTTCTTATGTTTGGAAATATTTGTATACAATTCCAACGGATGATGTAATCAAATTCCTATCATCTGACTTTATGCCAGTTGTTTTAAATAGTGCGGTTCAATCAGGAGCAGTTGATGGTGCTATTGGTGCTGTAATTCTCAAAGATGTTGGAGCAAACCTCCCAACATCAGCAACTCTTTATGCTGCCATTCTTGGCGATGGTACAGGAGGAAAGGTTAGGTTGACAACGACTTCTGGTGGAGCATTGTCTGGAGCATTTGTAGAGGCAGCTGGCAGCGGATACACCTACGCAAACGTCATTTTAAAATCTGGTTTCTTGTTTACTAACAGTGGATTGTCTACTGGTGCTACCGTTGGAGCTACTGCTAAAGGATCTGTAGAGGTTGTTATTCCTCCTCAGGGTGGATATGGTGCAGATCCAGTTATGGAATTAAACTCCAAGCGTGTTATGGCGAATATTCGTCTAACTTATGCTGAAGGTTCAGGTGATTTCCCTGTAGATAACGATTTCCGTAGAATTGGTATTTTGCAAGATCCTTTAGTATTTGGATCAACTAGCTTCTTCGCTAGCGATACTGGTACTGCTTTATCAGCAATCAAAATTACTGCTGCAACAGGAAATTACATCGCAGATGAAGAAATTACCCAAACAATTAGTGGAGTAATTTCAAAAGGTAAAGTTGTTTCTTGGACGTTAGATAGTGCTAGCACTACTACAGGTGTTCTTAAGTACATTCAACTTCCCGAAACACATACTCATAATGGAGTAGTTGTTCCGTTCAAAGCAACCGCATCTCAACCAATCGTTGGTGCTACTTCAGGTATCTCTGGTACTGTTCAGATTGCGTTTACTGGAGCACTTCTCGGATCTACATTTGCTACTGGCGTTGATTCAACAAACGCAGCAAATGGTGGATTGGCTAATCCCGAAGTTAAGTTCAATTCTGGCGAATTAATTTATATTGAAAACAGAAGACTTATCACAAGAGCTCCTGACCAAATTGAAGATATTAAATTAGTTATTGAATTCTGATTTAATTTATTTTACAGACAAACAATACTATCAGAGAATGAGTTCCAATGCCCCAGAAGATTAACCTTAATTCAACGCCGTATAATGACGACTTTAATGCTTCAAAGGGATATTATAAAGTTCTTTTTAGACCTGGATATTCTATTCAAAGTAGAGAGCTAACTACTCTCCAGTCGGTAATACAGAATCAAATTGAAAATTTTGGAAAAAGTCAATATAAACAGGGGCAACAAGTTGTCCCTGGTGAAGTATCGTTTAACAATAAATTAAATTATGTAAAATTATCTTCTGTATCAGAAGTAGCAGTTAATGTCAATGGTAATATTGTATTTCAAAAATATGATATTCAAAACTTAATTGGAACTACGTTATCGGGTATTTCTTCTGGGGTAACGGCTACCGTAGTATCTTATGCTTATGGTAGCGAAACTGAATCTGATATATTGTTTGTCAAATATATTAATAGTGGTAATAGTAACGAAGAATCTAATTTTAGACAAGGTGAAGAATTAGAAGTATTAGATATTGCTGATAGTCCATTAATTGTTGTTGGAACTGACGGAAGTGTTCTTCCAGCAACGATAGATATATTTGATTATGACACCAAAAAAACCGACACCATTGATAGTCCTTCAATGGGATATGCTTCGGCAGTACAAGTAGAAGAAGGAGTATATTTTGTTAACGGATATTTTGTCAATAATTCAAAACAAATTATAGTAGTTGACAAATACTACAATAAACCATCAGTAAAAGTAGGATTTGAAATATCCGAAAAAATTGTTACCGCTGAAGAAGATAATACTTTATATGATAATGCCAGGGGGTTTTCCAATTTTTCTGCTCCTGGTGCTCATCGCTTAGAAATAAATTTATCTTTATCTGTTTATGAATATGATGCTACCACATCATCAGATTTTATTCAATTAATAACCATTAAAAATGGTCAGATACAAAAATTAGTTAAATCAGAATCGTATAACTTAATTGAAGAAACTTTAGCTAGAAGAACATATGACGAATCTGGTGATTATGTAGTTAATGATTTTTCTGTAGATTTACGAGAATTTTATCTTAAAGGAGATAATATAGGAACAAATGCTTTAGATCCAGAAACAAATTTGGTGGGTGGCAAATCAGTTGACGATGCCAGTAAGTTGATGATTGCTGGAATTGGACCAGGCAAAGCATATGTAAAAGGATATGAAATTTTAAAAAAAGATATTACATATCAAGAAGTAGAGAAAGCAAGAGATATTTTATTAAAAGAAAATAATAAAATTAAAGTATCTCAACTATCTGGATTTAATATTTCAAACACTTATAATAGTATTCCTCTCAACGCAGAAGGAGAGGATTTAAATGGATATTCAGATATCTACTTGAACTCAGTTTTCAATGATGGCAAAATTGGATTTAATAATACTGCAACTAAATTTAATCGCAGAGGATTAAAATATACAACAGATGAAGGAATTAGAACAATTTATTTAAAATTGGGTGGAGATAACCCAACGTATCCTTCCGATTCTATTTTAGGAACATATTTGTGGTTTATTATACAGAAAGGAAATTCTGCGGCAACAGTAGTATCATCACCTGTACAGATTATTGCATATAATACTTTAACTAGACCCGAAATTGGAACAATTACAGATAACTTTGTTGAGTATACTGTAATTGGAAATAAATCATATCTAGATCTATTAACAGATTACGATGAAGATAATTTATCAAAAATAAGATTTGTATTTGCTACCAAATCATTAGCAGACAGTTATTATTATGCCAGTGGGCAGGGAGCTCCTTACGGTCAAGTAGTAGATTACAACGAAACAATCACCCCCATCGTAGGTATTTGCAAACCAAAGAATTTTACACTGGTAGAAAAAGGATCTGGATTTAATGCAGATACAGATATCATTCTTTCTAAAGGTAGAGGTTCTGGGGTTGCTGCGGTTCAGAGAGTGATTATCAACTCGGGGGGTACTGGGTATACCTCAGCACCTACAGTGACCTTTGCTGCCCCTCCTAGTGGCACTACAGCAACCGCTACAGCAATAGTTAGTGGGGGAACAATTCTTTCTATTAGGATTACAAACGGTGGTTCTGGGTATATCACTCCACCTGCTGTTTCAGTTAGTGGTGGTAATGGATCAAATGCAATCCTAAGTTCAGTTTTAGATCCAGGACCATATAATTCTGTTTTTAATCTATCATATTTTAATCCTATATTTTTTACAAAAATTATAGTAGATAAATCACTAGACAGTAATTCATTCTTTATTGGAAAATACGTTGTTGGATTATCAAGTGGTGCATATGGAGTAATTGAAGGCATAGCGGGTGGATTTTATTCCACTGGGAATACGTTATTCTTACGCACTCTATCGGGAGAATTTAAATCGGGAGAAACTATCGTAGATGAAGCAGGTAACTCTAGAAGAATTGCTAGAGAAAATACTATTTCTCATTTTGTAGTTTATAAGAAAGGAACTGGTTATACTACAACCGCGGCCGCAGGTAGTGATATTCTGAGTAAAATACTAATTAATGGTGTTGGTTATGAAAGTGCTGCCATAAAAATTAATTTAATTGGTAGTTCAATTTATAAATTAGACATTGTTGATAGAGATTTGGTATCAGATACTTATAATTTTGTTCCTTCTGTTACTGCTACTGTTGGTACTGGAGCTTCAATATTCCCAGTTTTTTATAAGAACACTGTTACCACATACGGTCCACAAAATGTCAAATCAATGTTCTCTCAGTTTGGAGCAAATGACAAATACATATTTACTGCTGATGTAGAATCATTTTCTACTTCTTATTACGGCAGTAAAACTTTAACTGATTTTACTTTTTCTGGTATTAGAGGATATAAATTTGTAGAATGTAATGGATTCTCGGGAGACCCTTCTCCTGATTTGATTCAAGGTGATATTATACAATTTGTCTACTCGGATAATAGTGTAGAAAGAACTGTTGTTCAATACGTAACTAAACCGCAAGGATTATTAAAGGCAAGAATTTACTTAGATGGTGCTTTAAAAAGAGATGTGGTTAATACTAACATTATTCGCCTAAGAGCAAAAGTAGAAAATTCAACTTCATCGTCATTAGTTATTCCAACTGGAGCAAAATATTTAAATTCAATTGTTTCTTCTCCAGAGAATTCAAAAATTTCATATTTTTTAAGAAGAGATTTTATAACTAAAATCTCAAGCAGTGGTGGAAATATTACTTTTGCTGCTCAACTCCCCTACGGAACTCAAAGATTTATTGGATTTAACGAGAAAAATTTCTTAATTACTATTTTAGATCCAGATAAGACAAGCAATCCAAATGCATCTGTTGATAAAGGAGATATTTTATACCTCACAAAAGAACAAGTAATTATTACAAATTCTACTGATACGGCATCTGGTTTAACTGCTGGTAGTGTAACTGTAAATCTTCCAACTAATTTCTTCGGCACTATTAATAATTTTGACAACTTTAAAATTAAATTAACTGCTACTATAGAAGTAAGTAAAGCAAAACCTCGTCTAAAAACATCATATACAAATAAAAGAATTGTAGTAAGTTCACCTGGAGATAGAATACTTCCTCTTCGTGGAGTTGATTATGATAGTAATGTATCTGAAGTTTTTTCATACTCTGACGTTTACAAATTGCGTTATGTTTATGAAGGTAGCGTATCAGTTGCTCCAGTAGTAGATGTGAGCGGAACTTTATTATCTGGTACTGATGTTACTGATAGATTTACTTTTGACGATGGACAAAGAGATACTTTTTATGATGTTTCGCGTATTATATTAAAACCAGGATACGAATCACCAACTGGTCAGGTATTGATTGGATTTGATTACTTTGAGCATTCACAGGGAGATTTTAGTACAATTGATTCCTATTTGCATGAAGCTGGTGTTTCAGAAGACGAAGTACCAAATTTCAATTCAGCAGTTTATGGTAAATTGTCATTAAAAGATGTAATTGATTTTAGAGCAAAAGTTGATTCTACATGTATTGTTGGTGGATATCAAGATACTTCAATTCTTTCTTCTCCCCCAAGTTTTAATAAAGCTGGTGGAATTACTGCTGGTACTATTGCTTCCGATGAGAATATTGAATATAGTTTATCTTTTGATTTAAAACAATACTTAGATAGAATTGACGGATTGTTCTTAAACAAGAATGGAGATTTTATAATTAAAAAAGGAAATCCTTCATTAAACCCAACTAAACCAACAGATTTAGATAATGCTATTCCAATTTATTATTTCTATCTACCAGCATTCACATCTTCGGCAAATGATGTAAATATTATTCCCGTAGATAATAAGCGTTACACGATGCGTGATATTGGCAAGTTAGATAAGCGCATTGAAAGATTAGAGAAATATACTTTACTTAGTATGTTGGAGCAGCAAGCACTCAATATGCAAATTAAAGATGAAATTGGATTGGATAGATTTAAGAGTGGTTTTATTGTAGATAATTTTGAATCACATGGTATCGGCAATTTAGCATCCGTAGATTACAAATGTGCTGTAGATACTCAGCAATCCGTATTGCGTTCAAGGTCGTTTGAAACTTCATTAAAATTAGAAGAAATTAACACCAGAAATGAAGAAAGAATTTTAAATGGATATTCTTTATCTAATGGTGTGGTAACTTTGCCATACACAAATATTCCTTATATTAGTAATTCTTTTGCTACAAAAACAATTAATATTAATCCATTTGTGGTGGTGCAATATGTTGGAGACGTACAATTAGATCCTCCAGTTGATACTTGGTTTAACCAAAAGCAATTCCCAGCAATTTTAAATAATGACGGCAAGTTATTCTCTGTATTTTATGCTAAAGAAAACACTAGAGAAGGTCTTGCCAGTATCTATAATAACTACGTAATCAATTGGATTGGAAATAATAGAACGTTCTTTAATACTTCACCACTGAATGATGTTAATTTTACTGTTTCATCCAGCTCAGTCGTTGCTCACGTAGCAACTTCTTCAAATATTAGTCCACAGAATAATGAGTTAGCTCAAAATGTCTCATCAATTACTGTAGGAAGTAATAATATTATTTCAAACATTAAATTCTTCTGCGAAACTAGATTGATAAAATTTGTTATCACAAGAATGAAACCCAATACTAAATTATTCGTTTTTATGGACGGTAAAAATATTAACAGGTGGGTTTCTAAAGATTTTAGATTTACTGGAATTGCTCGTAATTCTATTAGCACTTTTGATAGTGGTGTTACTACAGATGAAAATGGAAATGCTAGTGGAGTAATTTTAATTCCATCTGGTCATCCACCAGTATCTGGATCTTCCGTCTCAGCAGATATTAAAAACATTGCTTATGATTCAGAAGGAGATCCACTACATTTCATTACTGGATCTAAAACAATTAAATTTACTTCAAATACACTGGGTAGCACTGATTCAGATGTTGATACTTTTGCTAGCATAGTGTACTATGCTTCTGGTACGTTCCCACAAAATCCAGCATCTATTACTTCTACTGTTCCAGCTATTGAAAAATCTGATGAAGGAATTCAATTAATTGATGGTAGTGGTATTAAACCAAATCCATTAGCACAATCATTTAAAGTTGAGAACAGTCCTGGTGGTATTTTCCTAACTGGCATCAATTTATATTTTGCTAAAAAAAGTTCTATTATTCCCGTAAGAGTTTATCTTTCTAATGTTGAAAGCACAAAACCTGGAAAATATATTTTACCTGGCACACAAAAATCATTACTGCCCGACACCTACATTAGAGTATTTACTAATGGCACTTTAAATATTAATAAAGGAGAAAAAGCAACTGGTAAAGATACCAAGGCATCTGGACCAATAAAAACAGTTTTAGATAAAAATAAAATTGAACTTATTCCTTCAGTAACTGGAGAATTTACATTATCAAACGATCAAATTTATACTATTGTTTTATCAAACCACAATGGCAAATCGTTTAAAGTAGATGAGCAATTGGAATTCAATAGTTTAAATTTATTTAATGCTAAAAATAATAGTATTTCAAATACTTTAAAAGTAACTATTGCTAAAGATTCTGGTAGGTTAACAAAATTAGAAGTATCTAATGTTGGATCTGGATACGAAAATGCTACACTCACCATTGAAAGTCCTCAATTATTAGGTGGCATTACAGCAGCTGCTAACGTATCAGTATCGGAAGGCAACATATACGATGCTGATGTAACCATTTCTGGTTCTGGTTATACAAATGCTCCCTCAGTAATTATTAATGGTAGTGGATCTTCTCCAGCTGGAGCAGCAATCAAATCATTCATTACTATTGATACTCCATCAGTTAGAATGGGTGTAGCAGTGGATGCTGATACTCAAGTATCTATTGTTCCAACATTGTTTGAATTTGATTATCCAATTTATCTTCAGAATGATACTGAATATGCTTTTGCAGTAGAATCAGATTCAACTGATTATGAGATATGGTCTTCAAAACTTGGAGAAAATGAAATTGTAACCAATGCTTCAGTTACCACTCAACCATTGATCGGATCAGTATTCAAATCACAAAATGCTGGTAGTTGGACTGAAGATATTTTTGAAGATATCAAGTTTACTTTACTCAGAGCAGAATTTGATATTTCCAGAACTGCTATTTTAGATCTGAAAAACGAACCACTTGGATATGAACCAATTGAAGTAAATCCATTCCAAACTGATGCTACTTCGGATGGCACTGCCACATCAGATTTATTTAAAAACAATAATAAAATTATAAAAGTAAATCATTACAATAATGGATTTGAAGATGCTGGCAAATCATTTGTGTCTTTCAAAAATTTAAATAATTTTGGTGGATTAGCACAAGAGTTAATTGAAGATAAGTTATTTACCGTTATTCATTCAGGGTTAGAATATTACCACATCAATGCTGGTATAAGAGCATCATCCAATGAATTGGGTGGTGGGTCTACTGTTTTGGCATCATATAATAGAAAATTTGAAAAATTATACGCACAGGTTGGTATCTTATCGTTGCCTTCTACTTCAGTAGAATCATCTGTTAAGACTACAAATATAAAACCAGTTGATAGTATCTCAACGGTTTATTCTTCTTACTCCGAAGCACCATACGAAAAAACTTTCTTAAATCAAGAACACATATTTAATAATCAAAAGGTTGTTGCTTCCAGAATTAATGAGTTAAAAAATTCCGATATAGAAGGAGAATCGTTATCATATAAATTACAATTATCTTCAACCAAATCTTATTTGTCTCCTATTGTAGATTTAAGAACCAGTACTGTTAAATTAGTAAATAATCAAATAGAAAAAGCATCTGGAGCAGAATCTCGTTTTGGAAGAAGAGATCAAGTTATCAAACTATATCCAATCTATAAAGTTATTTACGGTGGTACTGGATTGGGATCTATTACAGCAGGCGATATTGTTGGTAGTACCACAAACATCAAAACTGTCACTGGATATAGTTCCAAAGCAAAAGGAATTATCGTAAGAGTTGATAAGGCAACAACAACTCTTTGGATTAAGATGACTACTGATACTATTTTCCAAGCAAACGAAACATTAATATTCAATGAAATTCCTTCTCTATCAGCATTCCCAACCAACGTAATAGCACAACCAAACGGAATTACAGAATTCCCACTCAGTTTTGTAAAAGGTTCTATAATTACTGCGTTTGATAAGAGTGATTTAACTAAGACATATACGAATGTTATTAGTGGTAATGTTGTTCTGTGGGATGACAGGAAAAAAGAATTGCGTCTCTCAAACAATAAAAATCCAATCAACAATAATTTCAATGCATTAGCAACTGCATCTCCTTATGGCAGAATATCTTTTGTTGGCAACACTAGTGCTCAACAACCAGATGTATTCCGAGTTGGTGATTTATTATCATACGATAACTTAGCTTCTGCTGAAAGAGCATTCGCAGAAATTAAATCTATCACATATTCTCCTGGAATTCTTTATGTTGATGAAAGTTCTTCTAAGAATAGTTCTTCGCTTGCCAAGTATGTAACTAAGGAAATTTCTTTAGAAAATCCATCTAGCTGTATTGATGTAAGAATTACCGCAAATATATTTGAGAAAGATGATATTCAAGTATTGTATAAGTATAAGTTAGCAAGTTCACAATATAATTTTGATGATTTGGATTGGAATTATTTTAATGGCGATGGAACTCCAGACATTGTTGTTATTCCATCCAGTGATAATGTTGTCTCTGGATATTTGGAAAGTCAATCATCATACAAAGAATATAAATTCAGTGTAAGTAATTTGGCAGAATATTCATCATATGCTATTAAAATTATTATGAAGAGTTCTCACCCAGTATTTGTTCCCAAAATTCAAGACGTAAGAATTGTTGCGTCAATCTGATGGATTATACTAAGGTGATGAATCATGATTATCTCGTAAGAGATAATACTACTAATGCCATTATAAATACCGATAAAGGTGTGTTTGAAGATGTAAAAAAACTGCGTAGCGGTGGTGCATCTATCAAAAATCTTCAACGTGATGTTGAAGATTTAAAAAATGAATTATCAGATATTAAAAATCTTCTAAGAGAAATCGTAAGAAATGGCAATACTTAGAACCGTAGCTAAGACAGATACTCTGGAAAATCAGAGACAAATAATCAACACAATTGCTTCTGATTTGTTTACGGTTCAGACGAGTGTTGGTGCTGGCGCATTCAGTATGAGTGATGGCACAGTTCAAGCACCAGCACTATTTTTTACAAATGCTACAGATGTAGGTGTCTTCAGAGGAGGATCAAAATCATTATATATTGCTGCCGAAGGAAAATCCGTAGCATCTTTTGATAAGTTAAATCTAACATCATTACAAAATTTCAGAACTTTAGTTTCTTCTATTCCTACAGGAGTGGGAGGAATTACTGTATCTAATGCAGGATCTGGATATAATGGAGGTACTTTTTCCAGTGTTGCTTTAACTGGTGGATCTGGAACAGGTGCAAAAATATCTCTTACCATTGTACCAATTACAGGAACAATAACTAATGGTGGTACTGGTTACGTTGGTGGAAGTTATGTTGATGTAACAATGACTGGTGGATCTGGTACTGGAGCAAAAGGAATATTAACAGTACGACCATTTACAGGAAGCATCCAATCTGGTGGTAGTGGAGGAAATATCGGAGCAAATCAATCTCAAGTTTTCACTAATGTTTCGTTAACTGGTGGTACTGGTAACTCAATGCAAGCTGATATTACTGTTAGTGTTGCTGGTCCTGTTACTGCTGTTACTGGTGTTGCTATCGTAAATCAAGGATCTGGTTACACGCAAGGAAATGTTTTAACAGCTACTTCTAATGCTATTGGAGGAGTAAGTGGATTTCAATATGTTATTAATGGAGTTGGTAATGTAACAGAAATCAGTATTTTAAACGGAGGAAACAACGCATATACTGTTGGTAATACTTTATCTGTAAATAATTCCAGTTTAGGTGGTACTGGTTCTGGGTTTGTGTTTACAATTACTGCTGTTGGTTCCGCATCTAATGTAATAGTTTCAGAAGGTGGAGACGGGTATCTAGTAGGAGACAATTTGTCGGTATCAAATAGTGAATTTGCATCCACTGATACGTATTATGTCAAGATGTATCTCACTCAATTATTAACATTTAGTGGTACACTACCCACAGCAAATTTCAATGTTGGGCAAACATTAACGTATAATGGGTTAACAAAAACTATTGTAAAAAAATATACTTCTGGTAGTAACGTAGAGGCAGTAATTATTCAAGTAGATGTTAATAACTTAGATTATAGCGCAGGTCTCAGTGCAACATGTAATGGTTCAACTGCTGTTGTATCTTCTATAGAAACTGCTTTAAATTATTATTTTACCGAACCAAATGCTGCTTCTACATCACCTTATACAAATCTTCCAAATTTTACTTTTAAGAAAAATAGAAGATATGTTTTTAATCAACAAGATTTTAGTAATAACACTCACCCATTAAGATTTAGTACGACCAGAGATGGGTGGCATACTGTTCTCAGCGGGCAAGGAGCTCAAACAGTTTATGGAGCAGAATATGCTGGATTGGGAGTAAATTATGCTTATGGTGCTAGTATTATTTCAATAGTTCCAAATGATACTACCCCAACAACATTATATTATTACTGTGGTAATGGTAACGATCAAGCACACTTAGACGAAGGTGGTTATAATAATAGAGAAGGGACTATTACTATTAGTGGCAGTGATCCATTAAGTGGTAGCGGAATACTAATTAATGTTGGTAGTATAAATTCTGCTAGTAATATTGTATTGAATAAAGATGGATCTGCTGTAGTAGGAAGTTTAACAGCTGGATCGGGAACTTTTACTGGTGCAGTATCAGCAACATCTTTATCCACAACGGGAAATCTTTCTGTAAATACTACTAAATTTACTGTTGCTTCTTCTACTGGAAATACTTATATTGATGGATCATTAACTGTAAATGGAGAATTAGCATTCTTAGGTGATGCTGCTTTAGGAGAAACTTTATATGTTGATTCTACAAATAATAAAGTATCTATCAATAGAGATCCAGCAGTAACTGCTTTAACTTATGATCTAGAAATTGTTGGTAGTTTGTATAATAATGGAGATGTTACCTTAGCAGAAACAAGTGGTAAAGTAGTAAAAATAGGAACTGGATTATCAGGAACAGAAAAATTACAAGTTGGTGGATCTATAGTATTAACTTCAAAATATATTGCTCCATCAACTAGTAGTAAAACAGTACCAGTTTATACGTTTGCTTCTAATTTGAGAACAGGTTTATCGTCCAATTCTGTGGATAAAACAATATCTATTATTGGCGAAAGCGGAGAAATTATTAAATTTGCTCCCTCAATTATTACAAATTACAGAAATACAAATTTTGATTCATTAATCATCACAGAAACAGAACTTATTAATGGTTCTGGATACACTAATGGTAGTTACTCTGGAGTTTTGTTAGGAGGTGGAACTGGTTCTGGTATCGTAGCAAATCTAATAGTTGCTTTTACTTTGCCAATTGGTGCTATTCTTACAGTTGGTTCTGTTTCTTCTCCAGATGTTACTAGAGTAGCAGCAACATATGCTGTCACAACATTTACAACTAATGGTTCTGGAAAATTAGCAACATTTAGTGTGGTAATTAATGGTTCTGGGGCAGCTACAGTATCAGTAACATCAGGTGGTTCTGGATATGTAGTTGGAGATACTATTACAGTTGCTGGCGGTACATTTGCTGCGCCAGGTTCATTGACACCACCAGCAGATTTAACCTTTAGTGTTGCGTCATTGACAGCAAATCCTGGTGCAGGATATACAGATGGAACATATGATAATGTCGCATTTACAACTACTGGGTCTGGAGTTGGAGCTCAGGGAACCGTAGTCATAACTGGCGGTAAAGTTACTAATGTTGTGACAACAATTTCTGGATCTGGATATCAGGTAAATGACACTATTAGTTTTGTATACACTTCTTTAACTGCTATTGTCAGTGGAACATCAACAACTTCAGTAGCACCTACTACAGTAGCATCATTGAAAGTAGGTGCTTTAGGTGGCGTAACAAAAGTAACTATCGCCAATTATGGAGAAGGATACATTAATGGAGATTTATTAAACTTTAATTTTGTTCCAGGAACACCAACAATTCCAGCACAATTGTTAGTGAAAAGTACTTCCACAACAACCAACATTACTATCAACAAAGATACAGGATTGATAACAACTCAATCTTTGAGAACCTTAGGTTCTGGAATTCTTGTAGATAATAACCTATCTATTGATGGTGTTACTATTTCGTCAACTCAAAATGAAGATATTGTTATTGCTCCTGGTGCTTCATCTAAACTTCTTTCAGTTTCTGGAACTGGTGGAGTAAAACTTCCAGTTGGAAACTCTACCAATAGACCATCGGCAAACACAGCTGGTATTGTTAGATATAACACACAAACATCTCAGTATGAAGGATCTAATGGAATAAACTTTATTTCTCTCGGTGGAGTAAGAGACGTTGATGGAAATACTTATATTTTAGCAGAAGAAACTGTAGGTGCTAATGATAATATTTTATATTTTGTTAATGATAATTACAACTCCGCAAGATTAAGTAGAACAGAGTTAGAACTCACAACAGCAAATAAAATTTCTTCTAAAGATACAGATGGCAAGTTTGCTTGGAAAGCAAGCACCGCATATCTTCTAAATGCTTATGTTTATTATGGAGATAACATTTATCAGGTAACAACAGCAGGAACTACATCAACACAAGCACCATCACATACATCTGGTTCAGTAACAGATGGAACAGCAGTTTTATTATACGTTAGTAATTCATATGCTAATTTAGAAATCAAAGCAGATGAGTTAAAGGTTGGTGTTGTATTAAATGTTAATGATAAGTTAAAGTTATATTCATACAATACAACTGATTTTATTTTAGAAAATCAAATCAATACATTCCAGTTCGCATTTGGTAATGTTCTTGGTGTACCAGATACTTTCTTAACATTAGACACTACTGGTACTTTAAAAATCAACAGAAATTATGATACTTCTAGCGCGGTAGATAATCAGATTATCTTAGATAAGACACTTAAATATATTGAATTGGATGATGTTATTTTAGCAACTGCCGATTCAACTTTAATAAAGGGAACAAACAATACAGGAGCAACCACCATTTATAACCCAACAAACCACAAAGGAGCTAAGGTTGTAGTGATTGCTGATAACACCACAACTGGTGATAGACACATTGTTGAATATAATGTGATTCACAAAAACTCAAATATATATGTGAATGAATATGGTAATTTAGATACTGGAACTGAACAATTTACAGCAGCATTTGATTTTGATGGTTCTGGAAATATTCGTGCTACATATACATTAAATGCTGGTGTTGCCACAGGTAACAACGTCGTGATTACCACTACCAAAACTCAAATCAAGAAGTAATAAAAGATGGCAACTACTATCAAAACTTTTAATTCGGAAGGTGGGTTTGGTGTAAATCAAGTCACACTTGTTACTGATAAATTAGATATTCAAAATGTCAATTCATTCAATTTAAAAAATTCTAACTATACTGATGCTTCTAAAACTGATTATATTCTTCGTGGATTGAATACATCAGTTCTAACTTTAGACGGAACTTTTTCAATTTTATTGGCATCCAACACAATTAATTTTATCACTGGATATATTGTTGCTGTTAATTCTACTGGTGTGGGTCACTATTCTGTTAAAATTGAATCAGCAGTAACTTGTAGTGCTGCTGGAGATGTTCAAGTATTATCAGAAATTTTTACCACTATTAAAGATAGTGTCCCAAGTGGTCAAACTTGGTCGGTTGCTAGCTATGATGCTGGATCAGTAAACCAATTTAGTTATACTACAACAAGAGGTGGTACAACTGATACTATTAAGTGGATTGCTAACACTCAAGTAGTGTCAGTTTCTTGGACATAAGACTAAATAATACAGAAGAAATACAAAACGCTAGAGGCATTGCGAGAAAATGAGTTTAGAATTTAATGCTGACAAGCAGATAATCAAATCAACAAATCCTCAACTTATTGGTAGTGGTGATCTCACTATCCGATCTGGTAGTGGCTCGGATGAAAAGGAAGTTTTTAGAGTTCAATTAGATCCAACTACCAAACTTCCTCGTATTGGTGTTAATAGAACTGGTCAAAAGATTGAGAGAATCACAATCAATACTGGGTTTAATGGTAGTGGATATACCACACAACCATCTGTTTTAATTGGAGCTCCAAATAGTGCGAGTGGAATACAGGCACAAGCATCTGCTATTATTTCTTCAGGATCTGTAGTTGCTATTGTTGTTGATAATTTCGGTTCTGGTTATACTTCTGCTCCATCTGTAACTATTACTGGTGGTAATGGCAACGGTGCAGCAGCTACAGCATTTTTAGATACAGTAGATTTTGAATTAGATGTTAATGGTGCTATTAGAACATCTACCTCAATTATTTCCGATACTGCTAGAATTTTAAACCTTGATATTGAAAATTTTGTAACTCCAGATGCTAAGTTTCGTGCTCCATCATTAAAAACCTATGCCAATAATACTGGCGTTTTGTGGGCTCCATCAACATCAGCAAGCATCAAAGCTGTTTTGTATTATGGAAATAATATTTACCAAGCATTAAATACTGGTATCACTGGTAGCATTCCGCCATTTCATGTTGATGGTACAGTAACTAATGGCACAGTAAGTTTCAAACATATTGGTTATAGAGTATCCAGTCCCGAACTTAAAAAATATAATGAGGATATGAGTTATCCTCGTTCAATAACTCCTCCATTTGGTGATGATTCAGATAAAATTGCTACTACCGAATACGTTTTAGATCTTGCTACTAATGACGTTGGTGGTCGTGTTTATGCCTCAGCAGAAATCGGTAACGATTCAAATAATGGTAGATCTGCTGCTGCTCCCGTAAGAACTATTAAGAGAGCATGTCAAATTGCTTCTCAGACCAAAGGTATCAAAGAAACTATTATTGTTTCTGGCGGTGAGTACGTAGAAGATAACCCAATTTCTATTCCAGCTGATTGTTCGGTTGCTGGAGACTCTTTGCGTATTGTTATTGTTCGCCCAAACAATCCGAACAAGCACATGTTCAAGTTTGCGGATAAGAATTATATTACTGGTTTAACATTTAGAGACAAGATTGATAGTAATGGAGATCCTATTGCTACTTGGAAATATGCTGCTGTTTTTGATGACAAGCAACGAATTTATTATGATCCAGCAGCTGGGGGCATTTATTCAAGAAGTTTCCCAGTTGGTCATCAAATTTTTGGACCAGCAAAAATTAGAGTTAATTTTCAAACTAACACTGGTGGAACAGCAATTGCTGAAAATGAATATGTAACTGGTGTCAACACTGGTGCTGTTGGTTTAGTTACAGCACGAACATTCATTTCTGGAACTGTAAGCGGTACAGTAGATGTTAAAGTTCTTAGTGGTTCTTTCCAAACGGGAGAAACATTTACATATCCTGGTGATGGTGCTAGATCATGGCAACCAAATACTACTTATACTTTAAACACTATTGTCTACAACGCCACTAATGTTTATTCAGTAACAACTGCTGGTACTTCTGCCACAACTTCACCCACACACACCACTGGTGCACAATCAAACGGAACTGCTGTATTAACTTGGATTCGCAACGTTCACAACTTTATTGCCATTCAAGTAGAATCAATTAGAGCAGAAGGTGAAGTTGTTGATCATATTACCGATTTAACTACATCTCTACCTATCACAAGAGTTGACGGTTCGTTACAAGCAGATCCAACAATTGATGGTATTGTTCTATACACCAATCCACTTGTAGGAAGAACAAATTTTCACAATTTCAAAGAAAATCAAGAAGTTGAAATTTCGGGATTACCAACTTCTTCTCCTGATCTTTCGTCTTTAAATGGCAAACAAAGAATTTATAAAATTATTCGTGATGCTGATGGAAGATCAAGACGTATTGTTCTTTATAAAAAACTAGCAGCATTTACGGATGTTAATTATGTTCCATCAATTGCTAGTGTAAAATCAGCAAACAACTATATTACCTTATCCCTACTAAACTCGCCAAACAAATTTCCACTACCTAATTTTGTATTAAGACGCTATCAAGATGCTTGTAATTTAATTAGAAATAATATTAGTTTCATTACAGATGAAGCATATTTACAAATTCAGGATGAGTTTAGTCCTAACTTCTCAATCACTTCCATTCAGGCAACATCAGGAACAGGTGCTGATGCTGGTTATGTAGTTTTAAGAGTTACAACTACCAGCAATCATGGTTATTATGTTGCTGATAATGTATCAATATTTAAAAATGGTCTAAACAATAATATCAACGGAATATTTGCTGTAACCAATAAAGTAAGTAATACTGTATTTGAAGTTAAATGGTTGGGAGCTATTGCTTCACTTGGTTTAACTTCTGGCAACACATATACTACTGGATCATCACCTGCTTTATCAGCAAGTGCTTATGTTCAACGAGGTTTTAGTAATCCAAGTGAAGTTAAGTGCCGTAGAGATATTGGTCTCATGGTAAATTCTATCATCATGGACCTTGAGTATGGTGGTAACTACAATGTTATTGAAGCTGCTAAAACTTATATAAATGGTACTCAAGTTGGATATGTTAATAACGAAATTTCTGAGACTGTTAGAGCTTTAGAAATTGTTCGTCAACTGTCTGTTCTTGCGATGCGTCGTTGGAGAACAAGAAATGGAGTAATCACCGATCCGTTATATACTCCAGTTTATTCTTCAGTTGCTAGATATTTTGATACTACGGTAACACAAGATACGGCATCTCCAGCATGTGCTGATGTCAAATCTGCTATTGATACACTTGCTTATGTTTTCTCCGAAGTATTAACAAATGATGCTACAGGAACTCAAACTGATGCTGGATATCTAATTGCGAGAAACGCAGATTTAATTGCTTCTGAGGCACTTGGATATGCTAAGGCACTGTATCCTACTCTTGGTTTGACAGCAGATCAAGAAAGAAAATGTAAGAGAGATATTCGTCAAGTTCTTGCTGGATTAAGAAGAGATTTAGTTTTAGGTGGTAATGCTGGCATTGTAACGGCTGCTCAATTATATTTCACTGGTTCTGCTCTGACTGGTCTTCCAGCAAATGAAGTAGCAGCAACTCGTTACGCATTTACAAAAGTCAAAGATTTAGCAATTCAAGCAATTCGCAATTTCACTAATGGCACAGTAGCAACGAGAACCCCTACAGGAGCAACATACAACTCAACAACTGGTGTAGTTACTGTAACTTTTCCAACTCCAACAACTCCTGTTACCACATCTCATAGACTTGCGTTTAAAGAAGGAGCATTGACATTTAGTTGTAATATGGGTAGCGGTGTAGCAAATCACGCTAGCCCCACTGCTAATGATCGTAACTACGGAAAAAGTCTTACTATTACTAATGTAACTACTAGTGGCGGCAATCAAACAATTACGGTTAACGTTGGTGCTGGCGGAACATCCGCAGGAGTTGCCCACACCTTTGTGAGTGCTTTAGCAAATGGAACTATTATAGTTTATGATAGAGTTGCGTTAACATATGAAACTGGAATACCTATATTTGAAGATTGGAATATTCTTCTCTATGGTAGCAATCCATTATGTGCTAACATTGCTTCAGCAATCACAACAGAATTTACTACCTTTGATGGAATATTAGGGGGCGCAGCATTAAGCAATAAGGCAGCAGATGCTCACAATTTAATTATTGCTAATACCAATTTAATTGCTTATGAAGCGTGGGCCGATTACAAATTAGCAAATCCATCGTTCCTTCCTCCAACAGGAAATCCACAAGATTGTATTGATGATTTAATTATATCAATCCCATACATTGCTTATAATGTAAAGTATGGTAGTAATGATCAAGTTTGGGATGCTGCTAATCTTTATGTAACAGGAAATCATGTTGCTGGGGAAGAAGCACCAACTATTGATATCTTCAATCGTGTCAGAGACATGATGATACAAGCTATGAGAAATGAAACCATTACAATTAATGGTACTCATGGTTACACCCAAACCAAAGATTTAACGATAACAGTAGATCCAACTAATCCTACTTGTGCTGGTATTGCTACTTCAATCAGCAATTTGGTTGCTATCATAACAACTGCGGTGCAGAATGATAGTATGACACATGCTACCAGAACTGCGCCTTCGCCAATAACTGCTCCAACCAAAACATACGGCACTCTTTATTCACCAACCATCACATATCCAGATGGTGTGGTATATGATGCCAATACTAAGTATGTCACTCCTAGAGGCGTATGGGATGATCTACCCGCGATTGAAGCATCACCATACATTCAAAACGCTTCTGTTATCTCATTCTTAGGTGGTGGCGGTTGCGAAATTGATGGAGATAAAGTAACCCAACCAAACTCACCTTTCCCAGGTTTGGAACTCAATGGCACAGCATCTTATCCTAATCAGGGTAAGTCAATGGTTGCTGCTCAGTTTACCATCGTTTCGTTTGGTGGAATTGGTTACCGAGTAGTTAATGATGGATACTGCCAGTTGGTTTCTGTATTCGTACTATTCTGTGCTGATGGTGTATATGCTGACAGTGGTGGTTATGCTTCTGTTACAAACGCTGCTACCAACTTTGGTATCTATGCTCTAAGAGCTCGTGGATACAGAAAAGATTCATACGCATTTGATATTGGAACAATTACTAATATCACCACATCAGTTACAGGTAAAACAGAAATTACTGTCAGTGGTTTCGGAAGAAGACCATTTGAACATTATGTTGTTAAAATTGATGGGTATACTAACACTAATGTTAACATTGAATATTTTGTTGAATCAGTACGAGGAGTAACAGTTGGTCCTCCATTTACCGCAACAATTATTCTAAATGAAGGAGCTGATTTCACAAAAACATCCACGGCAGCTGCGGTTGCTAATTCAAATGGAGAATTTGTCGGTAAGACAATTAAATTACATAGACCTTCTATTGTTAACTCATCTGGTCATACTTGGGAATTTGCTGGTTCTGGCACTAGCTATAACGCTCTACCAGAAAATGGTGGTCTTAAAGTTGAAGCATACGAACAAGTTTCTGAAAACTATGGTCGTGTTTATACCTCTGGTACTGACGAACTTGGCGACTTTAAAGTAGGTTACTTTGCTCGTATTGAAAACAGAACTGGTGCTATTACCTTTACAGGTACTGTTACAATTTCAGAAGTTGAGTTCCTCAAACTAAAAGGTGGTGACGTTGTTGTTACTGGATTTGATGCTTCAAATACTCTTGGTGGTGCTTTTTCTACTGACAGTAAACTACCAACACAAAAAGCTGTTAAAGATTATATCTCAAATAATCTTGGTCCGTTCATCAACAAGCCATACTCCACCAATGCCGTTCCTAGGGCGCTTGTAGAACTCACAGACAGCGGTAAGATCTCTATTGACCAGATCCCTGCCCTAAGACCTTTCAACGTCTTCACGGTGGCAAATCAGGCGGCTCGTCTTGCGTTAGAGGGAGCACTTGCTGGTGACATTGCTATTCAGGCAGATACTTCAACATCATTTATTTTGAACAATGACCTAACCAGTTTGTATCTTGGTTTCACTGTAGATACTGCTTTAATATTCACAATTGGCAATATCTTCACTGGTTCTGGATCTAGTGGTCAAATTCAATCCACCGAATATCGTCAAGGTGTAGTTTGGAAAATCAACATCACCAATGCTGGATCTGGTTATACAGTTGCTCCAAATATAACTATCTCTGGTGGTAATCCACAGGGCGGTGCTGTATCGGCAACTGCTACTTGTACGATTGCCAACGGTCAGGTTGTATCAATAACGATTACTGAAAACAATGGATACATTGGTGGTAAAGGATACACCACACAACCTTCAGTAGTATTCACTGGTCCTGGTGGTGCTGGTGTAACTGCTACTGGTTCAGCTCTTCTTGAAAATAGATTGTATGGTGATATTGTCAATAATATTAAGATTGTAGATACTGATGCGGTTACCTCCAGTAACACTCCAACTGGAACAGTTGTTGATATCTCCAGAGTTGTTAACACTTCATCAAAGATCAATAGTAACTGGGTATCACTATCATCCAACCAAATTTCTGCTGATGCTATTACTTCTGGTGTTATTGCTACCACTCGTTTGGCACAGAACTCTTCTGAAGCAAACTCATTTACATTCTTGAGAGGTGATCAATCTTATGCTCCAGTTCTTCAATCACTGAAAGGAACGGAATCAAGATATTTTGCTAAGTTGAATAATGCTGTTTCTTCTGGAGCAAGCACATTTGTATTTACGACAAATGCAAATGTTCTCAAGGGTCATGGTATTGTTAATGATGTTACTGGTATTCCATTAGGAACATTAGTAAACTCTGTTGTTACTGCTGCTGGATTTACTACAGTTCAATTAAACAACCCAGTAACTCAAAATATCTCTTCTGCTACAATCATTCAGTTTACTCGTCCAACATCACCACTGATTATTGATGCTGCTTACACCATAGGAAACTTTATTGATAACATTGTTATTGCTAATGGTGGCAGTGGATTTACAAATGGTTCATATTTTGATGTCACATTATCTGGCGGTACTGGAACAGGATTAAAAGTTAATATCATTGTTTCTGGTAATGCTGTATCTACAGTTACTGTAACGAGTGGTGGTGTTAACTACAATGCCGACTTTAGTGTTTCTTCAGCACCATCTATTATTGGTTCTGGTTCTGGTCTAGTTCTTCTAGCAAAAACAGCAACAACTAACAAAAGTTACGCTAATGCTGCTATTGACGTTAAGAGAGTTGATGATCTAACCATCTCAGCTGACCCATATGGTTCTGCTGGTATTGCTAGATTCCAAAAATCTCAGTTCACTCTAGGTGCTGCTGGCAACGGTTCGGTAACACTCAAGACAGGTGCTGATAGTGGATTGGATGCTGACTTACTTGATGGCGCACAGGGCGCGTATTACTTGAATGCTAGTAATTTAAATGCTGGTACAGTATCGGTTGATCGTATGTCAGGCACATACAATATTTCAATATCTGGTCAGTCTGGTAATACTTTGCGTCTGATTACTTCCACAAACAACCCAACATCTTCACCTTCACCCAACGCATTTTCTGAAGGTATCATTGCTGATACTAGAAACAATACTTCTGATACTTTGGATGATGGTGGCACTAAACACCTTGTTCTTACATTAAGGAATGGTTCATCTGGTTTTGATGCTACCTTTGGTGGTGTTAGACAACTTGCTTTCACTGATAACAATAACTTATGGGTTCGTGGTTCTGGAACTGGTGTCACCACATTTGGTTCATGGGCAAAAATGTGGAATGATTTGAATGATGGTCCTGGAACTGGATTGGATGCTGACAAACTAGACAACCGCCAAGGTACATTCTATCAGAATGCTTACAATATCAACTTTGGTACTTTGAGTGATAACCGTTTACCATCCTATCAAACTCAAAAAAGTTATAATACTGGCGTAAAAGTTCTCACTACAACAAGCAATCCTTATTACGATATTTACATTCCAGGATTTATCTTAACAGTATCTCCATTCCTTGCTGGTCAAAATGTCAACTTATATGATGTCAACTCACAAGGTACTGGAACTATTCTTATCACCAACATTGTTACTTACAATGATGCTGATGATGCGATGGATTACACCATTATCAGTGGTGTTCTACAGACTGGCACATTTAATGGTGCTCAGACAATCGGTACAGCAAGTGATAGAAGAGCATTCCAAGATTATAGCCTCAACTCAAGTGGAACATTTGAAACAGCATCGCTTATAAGTAGCACTGGAACTGCTCTACTTAAGCTTGGTAGAAAGGATACCACAGCATCATCTCCTGCTATCTACTTCAGTAGTAGTGCTGCCGTAGCATCTAACTACAACGTTGCTTTCATTGCTTCTGGTGGTAGCAGCACCGATGGTAGCGGTAACCTCAATATAGTTGCTGGAAACGCAAGTGCTATAACTATCAACAACAACGCTATCTGGAATGCTGGTAACCTAACACCTGCCACAAACAACGTTGCTAGTACCGTTGTTCTTCGTGATGCTTCTGGTAACTTTGCTGCTGGCACAATCACTGCTAGCTTGACTGGTTCTGCTTCTCTCAACGTATTGAAAGCAGGCGATACGATGACAGGTCAGTTGAAGATTGCCTTTAATAGTGGTCTTGGTATTAGTGAGACTGGTGGAACTGGAGCAAGATTGACGATTACTGCTAATGGTGGTAATGCTATCATTTCACAAAATGATAACTCTGCTATCATCTTCCAGACAGATAGTGGTTCTGAAAGAGGAAGATTTAGACCTACTGCTGCTGGTGGTGGATTATCTGTTACTGGTCCGATTGAAGTTAGTGGTGCTGCAAGATTTGGTGGTCAAATTTATATTTCACCAACCAACTTCAATACTCTTAATGGAGCATATGATAACAACTCTGCTGCTGATATGTGGATCAACTATCGTGGATATCAGGATGGTTTCACGCAGTTTAGAAGCCTTAATATTGGTAATGGTAAATCTGCTAATATTGCTTACTTTGATGGTGCTACATCCACAGCAAGTATTGGAAACGGTCAGACAGTAACATCCCAATACAGATTGTATGTCAATGGTGCGTTTGCTGCTACCAGCAAGTCATTCAAAATACCTCACCCAACCAAAGAGAACTACGACCTCGTATATGGTTCGCTAGAAGGACCAGAACACGCAGTCTATGTTCGTGGTAAGTCATCTGATGTGATTGAACTTCCAGATTACTGGACTGCTCTTGTTGATGAAAATACCCTCACTGTTCAACTCACTCCAATCGGCAATCATATGTCATGGGTTGAGAAGATTGAAGATAACAAGATCCTTATTGGTGGTGGTGAGGCATTCTACTTCGTTCAGGCTGCTCGTAAGGATATTGAACCACTTGAGGTTGAAGTTGAGTTACCTGTTGGGGAGGAAGTGTAATGGCGATTGGTTATAATCCTTTTATTTCCTCCAATGGATTAGTATTGTGCCTAGATGCTGGTAATCCAAAAAGTTATCCTGGAAGTGGATCTACTTGGACTGATTTGAGTGGTAATAGTAATACAGGAACTCTTGTGAATGGAGTGGGTTATGTGGGGACTAATGGAGGTTCTTTGGTTTTTGATGGGAGTAATGATTATGTAACTATAACTTCCAGTGGTATTGTTACAAATAATATTAGTGTTGATATATGGTTCATTGTTAATAGTGCGAAAGCATATACCGCATTATTGGGATCCAATGCAACTGAAAAATATGAAATGTTAATAAAAACTGCATCTAATTTGGAAATATCTTTAGCACCAGGAAATTACATCCAACATAATAATATTTTATCTATAAACACTTGGACTAATATTGTCGTTTCTGCATCAAATGGTGTTGCTTGGAAAGTATATAAAAACGGTGTTGATTTGGGAACTCCCCCGACTATAGCAGGAACCTATCAAATTAGTGGAACTGGAGTAAGTAATATAGATCAAGGCAGAATTAGAAGTGATGTAGGTTCCTTTGCATTTTCTGGCAACATATCCTCAACCAAAATATACAACAGAGCACTCACAGCAGCAGAAGTCTCACAAAATTTTAACGCACTCAGAGGGAGGTTTGGAATATAATGGCAACTACCACAGGACCAAATATCGCATCATCAGGATTATTACTATCTTTAGACGCAGGCAATACAAAATCATATCCTGGATCAGGAACAACTTGGACCGATTTGAGTGGCAATGGTAATACTGGAACTTTTACAACTGGAGTAACTTATGCTGCTGTGAATGGAGGTGCTTTCAATTTTGATGGTGGTGATGCATCACATATACAAATAGTAAATACTACTGGACAACTAGATTTTCCTGGAGATTTTACAGTAGCTCTTTGGATCTACCCAACTCAATATCACCGCACTTATCAAACTATGATTGATACATATCCTGGAGGTGCGACAAATGGTTGGATTTTTACCACTATGTATACTAGTAGTCAAGTAATTTCTTGGTATACTGAAGGTTCAAGTTGGCAACCATCTGGTACTGCGGTGACTTTAAATGCTTGGAATTATGTGGTAGCATCTAGAATAGGAACTACTGTAAAACTTTATAAAAACGAAACACAAATTCATAGTCATAGTGACTCAAGTAATATTAGAGGAGGGGTGGGTAGAATAGGAAGGGGTCTTGATGATGGTAATAATTATGGAAATGTTTTTGGTAAAATAAGTAATGTTCAAATATACAAAGGCAAAGGTCTCACCGCAGCAGAAGTATCACAAAACTATAATGCCCTCCGAAGTCGCTTCACCTAATCGTTATGGCATATAAATACTCAATAAAGGTCTCATAAAAAATGGCGAATTCTGATAAGGATATCCTTATAACGCCGAATAAGGGCACAACATCATTACCAGAACTTAGTTTCATCGGTCAGGTAAACTCACCGATTAAACTTCGTGTGCTTGATGATAATACGTTATCCTTTGAAGGTTCTGCTGGTCAACTTTTCTCAATTAATAATAACCTAACCACTGGAACAATCTTTGCGGTTTCTGATGTTTCTGGAGTTCCTAGTTTATCAGTTAACGCAGATGGAACTGTTGCTGCTGCTCCATATAATGGATATCTAACAGTAGGTATTGGAAATTTTACCACAGACAGGCAACTTGCTGTTCGTGGTTCTATCATGGTTGCCAATAGAGGCAGCACTTCAGCAAGATTAGAATTCCAAGAAATTGCTGCTTCTGGTGGTAATCTCACTGGCACTGCGGGAGCGATGATTTATTATGATGGACCAAACTTCTCAGATAATAATAATTATCTTTCTATCGCCACTGCTGGCACAGATAGACTAACAGTAACTTATGGTGGTGGTGTTGGCATTAACACCAACAACCCAAGAACAAGATTTCATATTTTTGGTACTCATAACGATACTTCATGGAGATTAACTCTTCCAGCTGGTGTAAATGGTGGTGGAAATGGTGATACCAATATGCAAGCTTGGGTTTCTGAACCTGGCGTATCTTGGGATAATGGTGGTCTTGGTATGAATGTTACCAACTATAGGGTTGCCACATATCCAACGGCAACAGATGATGCTTCATTAAGTTATTTTCCCCGTCTTAATACTAATATTGGTCAGTCATATATTAGATTTCTTCCCAATGGTGGTAGATTATTCTTCACCACCACAGATAACAATGGCACCGCTTATCAAAACTCAATCCAAATGGGTTCTGGTTGTTTAAGTGTTGGTGCTTTAAATACTACCTATAAGTTTAATGTAACAGGAGATATTAATTTTACTGGTAACCTTTACCAAGCTGGCGCAATCTTCAAAACTCTACCAACTCAAACAGCAACAACTGATGGTTCTGTTCTCAGATCTCGTTATAACCCAACAGCATCAGCATATGAAGCATATTGGACGCACGATCTTGATTCTAACTATCGTCTAGAGAACCCAGATCAGTGGGCATTCCGTTATATTATTAATAGAGGTTATACAGTTGCTGGTTATCAGAACGCTAACCCATGGAGAAATGGTAATAGAACTGTTCACGCTTCTGATGTAACTATTTCAATTGGAGACGTTATTGATTATTCTGGTGCTTATATTGGCGGTTCTCATAATGGAGTGAATCTTTTTGTTTATAACTGCTCTAACTCTTGGTTGCCAGCTGCTAGTACTACTTGTTCTATGAGCATGATTACAGAGACAAACAGAGGTCTTAATTCATCTTGGAACGATACTAGAGCACGTAGTTATTCTGGTGCTTGGATTGACTTTATGGGCAACCAGTGGAGAACAAATGCTGGTAGAAATATGGCATATAATACTTCTGGCAACGGTAATACATCAAGACACAATTTAAATACCGAAGTCATGATTTCTGAAATTGGTGGATCAATTACTTATGTTTCTCACGCAGAAGGAGAATATTTTGCTTGGGTTTCTCAAGGTCAAAACAGATTTGAATTCTCAACAGAAACATACACAGCATGGTCAAATTATTCACCTGCGCCTGGATGCGACGGAATTAACAAGCACCAGGCAACAAGAATTGGTTTCTTCTATGCTTCACAAGGAGGAAACACAGATAGAGCAGTAACAAAGAGAAGAGATAGTGATGCTGTTATTATTAGATCGGGTATTCTTAAACCAGAAAGTGGTGGAGAAGAGAACCTACATACAGGTATGAACAAAGGATATTGTATTTCAAACTACAATTATGCTCAAAATAATAATGCTTGGATTTATCAGTATTATAATGATGTAATCCGTTTTGCTGACAGCACACTCACATACCGCAAAGGAATTCCTGGTGCTTCTTCTGGAACTGGGCAGGAAGGCGGCGATGCGATGGGTGCTGGCGTACCAGAAAGATCGTATATGATTTATGCTGGTGGTCAGCAAGCTGCTCCTGGAACTGTTGTTTATGGTGGATCTACTGGAATTACTCTACAAGGTGGTGCTCCATTAACAGATGGTTCTGGCGCTACTGGTGGAATTGGAACTTACTAATAGGAACTAAAAATGGAAAGAGTTTATTACTTGATAAAAGATACTTCAATATTTTCTATAATTTATGATTTACGAGTTCTTCGTTCTTTATTGAATTGGTATGCGGTTTCTATGCCAATTACTGAAGAAGTAATGTTTAAAGAGATAGTGAAAGGCAAGTACTATCCAATGGATTCAACTACTGGGTTCAAAGGATTTAAAACATTTGCTGATATCAGAGATGAGATTAAAATTGTAGAACAAGAAGCAAACGGCGAAGTAGTAGCGTTTCAATCAGAAGGTATTTACAATTCAGTAGAGAATGACCCTGTAGCAGGTGTCAAAAAAATTATATTAAAAATGGATGCTGAGAGAACAAATGCTGTTATAAACGCTATGAGAATTGTAGCCAAAGCAGTGATAGAAGAAGAGTTTGATAGAAGATTTATGGAACTTGATACATCATCACAGATGGAATATATGTCCTTTGAATTACAATATGAAGAGGCGCTAATGTATATTGAAGATAACAACGCAGACGTTCCATTATTACAAGCTTTAGCAGAGACAAGAGAAATATCCACAGGAGAAATGGCAAACAAAGTAATCTCTGCGAGAAATTTATATAAACAAAAAATTACTACATTATTAAAACGAATGACTGAAGTCAAAGGAAAATTCAAAACTGCCAATTCTATTAGAGATCTAAATAGGTTATACGAGGATTGTTTTAATATCGCTATGCCTGAAAGTCAAGCAGTTGATGAAGGTAGAGTAGTAGATTTTAGAAGAGTAATTCCTGTAGGTATTGGATTGAGATTTTAATTTTAGGAGATTATTATGTTGAGTAAAGAAACTATTTTAGCAAGTGCTATACAATTTTCTACAGGGCAAACTGATTATCAAAATGATAATTTTGTAATGAATTCTCATGTTACAAAGTATCGTCAAATTAGACAGGCTTTATTAGAAGTTGAAAATCGCCATCATGGTATTAGAAAAATTAGACTTGATGTTCGTAGAGATGATGTAAAAATCAAAGCACTTGAAAGAGATTTACAAAATTGTGAGGATGAATTAGAAGCAGAACTAATTAAATTAGATATGGAAGAATTACAATCAGATAATGATATTCGCAAAAGAAAATTAAACAGACAAGAAATAGAGATAGATGTTTTTGTAAAAAGAATTCAAAATGAAGTAGAAACAGAAAAAGACATAGAAAGATATTTTGATCAAGATCCAGAAGAAGAAAGAAAGTATTGGATTGCTCGTATGGGTAAGCAAGCTGCTATGGATATTTTGTCATTTGGAAGAATTAGTACTGGTAACTTAGATTCAATTTCTATGCTTCCAGAAGAACAACAACTACAAATTCTTTCAATTGGATTTCAATACGCAAATTTACTTGGTGGGCAATTAGCAAAAATTGAAAGCAAAACAAAAGAATACGCACAACAACTTTTATCTGATAGCAACAATCTCAATTTACCAACGTTTGAAGGTATTGAAGAGAATATGGAATTGAAAATGATTAATTCACTCAGAGAAATTGTGGAGCAAAAAAAACTGAAAGGAAATTAAAATGAATGAAAATTTTTGGGATTATAGTGCGGTAGAAAAGAAAATTGAATTAAATAACGTTCATAGTATTTTTTCAATCCCACTATTTGAAAGCACTATTATGATTTCAAATCAAGATGAAATTGTGTGCGATTTAAAAACAAAATATAATTCTTTAAGTGATGACGAGCAATTACTATCATCAACTGGTTCTATACTTACTCCCCTGAAAGCAGAGGAGCAAAAAAATGTTTCAGTAAGAAATAGAATTTCTTACTACAGCGAGGATACTTTACACGAAAAAGAAATTTATAAAGAGCTTACTGTTGCTGTTGAAAAAGTAGCACAAGATGTTTTTAATCTTTATGAATATGATTGTATCACTCCACATGTGGTTACAATGTGGGGAAATGTGCTAGGGCAACAAGGATATATTCACACTCACTCTCATAGTAATTCTATGTTTTCTGGTGTTTGGTATCCAAATGATCCTCCAGAAACTGAAGAAGGTTCTTTATCAAATTATATTAAATTTGTTGATCCTGCTAGAATTAAATTTTTCTACATGCCACAGATTAAGAAAAAAAATTCTCTTAATTCTGGCGAAATATTCATTAAACCAAGAAAAGGGATGTGTTTAATATTTCCTTCGTGGTTAGAACACGACACCATTGCAAACGAAAATCCTTACGTTCAACGTTACAGTATTTCATTTAATATTTTTGCTAGGGGAACTTTAGGATATCCAAATTCATTAAACCGTCTTACACTATGAGCACAATTGAAATCTTCCCAACTCCTATTGGAAAGTATACATTTGATCAAGACAACAAAGATAGAATTAAAGATCTATGCTTTAAACTTATAGAAAATAATAATCTATCAAAAAACAAAGATAGTAAAAATTTGTATCATTTGTATAATTCCAAAGATGAAAATTTATTTGACATAGTAGATTATAAATGGTTTGAAAAAAAGATAGAAGATTATGCTTGTGATTATATCGCAAATACTTTAGGTTATCAATTAAAGGATGGAGTAGTAATTACCGATTGTTGGCTTAATGTATGTCAGGCTGGCGGAGACCAGTTCATGCACAACCACGGAAATTCATTTGTATCTGGAACATACTATGTCAATTTTAATCCAGATGTTCATGGAAAATTAAAATTTCAAAATCAATCTATGATGCCAGAAACTAATTTGTCTCCATTCATGGAATTGAATATTGAAAAAAATACAAAATACAATTCAGGTGGAGCAATTATAAATCACAATGAAGGAGATGCAGTATTTTGGAGATCCAATTTAGTTCATGGATATACTGACAACATGACAGATAACAGAATAAGCATATCATTTAATATTATGCCAAGATATTTTTACAATAACTCATATTCATTTAAGGTGGTGAGAGAATGATATTAATTGAAATAGATTATCTAGAACATGTTTGTCAAATTAATCAAGATGCAAAATTAGAAGACGTAGTTTATGATGGAGTACAATTTAAAACCATCAAAAATTTCCTAAAGCATCCAGACAAATATATTGAACTTATCAAACAATTTCCAGCAACAAGAGATCATACATACTCTCCAGGATTTAGACAAGATATACCACCATGGGCAGCAAAGTTTATTACTATGTTCATTCAAGAGCACGTAGGTAACTGGTCTCCAGCAAGAGTATCTTGTAATATTTACGGTGGTGATATGTTGATGAAAAATTTTTCCAATCTTCCACATTCAGATCCATTCTATGGAGTATGGAATTTGTGGTTAAACCAGAAGTGTTTGGGCGGAACAGCTTTCTGGAAGCATAAAGGTAAATTTCATGTTAGTGAGTTAACCCAAGAAGAACACAAACATTTGTTTGGTAAACCACTTACTTCAACTGGATATGAAAAGTGGAAAAATTTTAAGGGAGATGAAGACTGGGAGATGACATGTATTGCTCCAATGGAATATAACTCACTTCTTTTTTATAACGGTGGATTTTTTCACTCGCCATGGATTCAAGAAAGTTGGTATTTGGATGAGTATAGATATAGTATGGTTGGCATG
>Ga0209552_1000049_pt1 | contig 34590 bp, 50 predicted proteins | sample LauGreFaBDMM15SD_2_FD_188214 | JGI IMG/M metagenome (GOLD analysis project Ga0209552, IMG submission 188214) | Freshwater lake microbial communities from Lake Michigan, USA - Fa13.BD.MM15.SD (SPAdes) (version 2) | ecosystem: Environmental > Aquatic > Freshwater > Lake | place: Lake Michigan, USA... | reverse complement strand
CTGTAACGCCAATAGACAAACCAGTCGGTGAGCCGTTTAGAGCTGCTGATGGTAAGTATTACCAGCGCACTGAATCAGGTGGGACTGTATTGTTTAGCGAAGGCACTGTAACGCCAGCAGACAAGCCAGTCGGTGAGCCGTTTAGGGCTGCTGATGGTAAGTTTTATCAGCGGACAGAGTCAGGTGGGACTGTTCCATTTAGTGGAGGAACGGTAACGCCAGCAGCCAAACCTAGCGGTCAACCACAGCAGCAGTTGGTTGATGGTAAGGCTCAGATGGTTCAGTATTACGATGATGGAACCTTTAAGCCCATTGCAGGCGTTAGCCAAGTAGCTAAACCTGTCGGTCAACCACAAATGCAAGTGGTCAATGGTGTCCCGACAATGATGCAATACTTTGATGATGGGACAAGCAAGCCACTTGCTGGTGTATCCCAGTACAACGCGCCGTCATCTTTAGTGACAAACCTTGAATATGTTGGTGGGAAATCATTGGCCAATACAGGTGCTGCTGGACTTGCTGAACTTGAAAAATCACAACAAGCAAGTGCTACAAAGGTGTCTGTAGACACAGGTCAAAAGGCAAGAAATGTTCCGGTTAACAAGGACATCATTGATAGATTGAGCGCAAAAACAGAGCAAGCAGAAACCGCCAATCAAACTTTAGCGAATATTGATAGGATTCTTCCTGCACTTGATAAAGCTATCACCGGACCATTGGCAGATTATCGAACTACAATTTTGCGCGTTGGTCAATTCATGGGTGTCGCTGGTAAAAATGCTGACGAAATTCTTTCCAACACGCAAAATGTTGTGCAGGGTCTTGCGCAGCAAGAACTTAATGCAGCGTCATATACAAAAGGACAGGGAACTCTTACAGGACCAGAGCGTGAGATGCTGAAACGTTCTGCCGCTGGCGATCAAAACATGAGCGCAGCAGAGTTACGAACGGCACTGGTTGCAGCGCAAAAAATGGCACAGTTCCGACTTGATGACCAAGCAAAGTTTTTGGAAAAAACTACTAGATTGCCTGGCATGGAGGAGTATCGAGATCTTTACACGATTGATCGATATCAACCAGTCGCCCCACCAGCGGCTGCCGGTGCTGATGGCCGAAAACCATTAGGTGACATCATCAAGCCTAGAGGAGCAAAATAATGGCTGAAGAAAAATCAGGATGGGAAGAGTGGAAAGACTTAAACGCTCAAATCTTGGAGGCCAAGAAGGCTAACTACACTGATGCGGAGATTGCTCAGTTCTTACAGACCGTACCTAATATCGGTCCGCAAGTAACTACGGCACTTGAGAGCAATTACGCTGCGCCTGAGATTATCAAATCAATCATGGAGCGTAGGTCGCCATCGTTTGAGCAGGGCGCTCAGAAGTCCATTACAGAAAAGGCGGTTCTGACTGCGCTGCAAGGCCCGACTCTAGGCTACTTTGACGAGTTGGCTGGGGCGATGGCTGCGCCTTTGCTTGCGTACCAGCAGAACATCCCGCTAGGCCAGGCGTACCAGCAGCAGCGTGACGTAGTGCGCGGTGCGACTGAGTCATTCATGAAAGAGAGACCATTCACGTCTGCTGGATTGCAGGGCGTTGCGTCAGTCCCACTGGCAATGTCTAACCTCACAAGCAGGGCAATTGGTGCTGCAGCAGCGCCGGTGGTGTCTGGAGTTCAGGCGGTAGCGCCAAGAGTTGCAGCCGGTATGCAGAGCGCAGGACGATACCTGGCTGGCGCACCAGCCGCTGGTCAGACTATGGGTATGGGTCAGCGCATGGCGCAGGCCGGTGCTTCTGGCGTTGGATATGGCCTCATTGGTGGCGCAGGATCTTCAACTGGTGAGGACATAAGCCAGATCACCCAGGACGCACTCACAAGCGCAGCCATTGGCGGCGTACTCGGTCCTGTTACCCAGCCGGTGATGGGCGTATTGGGAGCCGCTGGTCGGCAAGTAGTGGCGCGGGTATCTGATACAGCAGCATCACGCTACGCACAGCAGAAAGTTGCCGAGGCTTTGCTGCGCGACACGCCACCAGACCTACTGCAAAGCGCACTCACCATGTCGCAGGCCAGGATGGGTAAGCTCGGACCAGAGGCGCGTATCGCTGACGTTGGAGGCGCTAACGTGCGTGGCTTGCTGGATACGATTGCAACCCTGCCTGGTGAGACTAAGCAGGCGCTGGAGCGTGCTATCCGTGAGCGCCAAGCAGGACGTGCAGGGCGCATGATGACTGCCGCTGACGAGGCTTTGGGCACGCAGGGCGCTCAGTTCCAACAGAGCCTGGACGCATTCAATACCATGCGTAAGGACCAGGCGCAACCGTTCTACGATGCCATCAAGTATGCCAGCGTGACGGTTGATGACAATCTACTCAACCTGTTGCAAAAGTCTAGGGACTTGCAAGGCGGTGCTGAGACATTGTTCCGTCGGCAAACTGGTCAAGAGATAAACCTTGGTAACCTTAAAAAAGGCGATGTCGTACCCATGACGGTGCTGGACACTGTCAAGCAGTCGCTGTACGACGCGGCACAAACAGCCAAGCAATCAGGCAGCGGGAACCAGGCAAAGGCCATTGACGATATTCGCGTCAACCTAACCAGTTTTTTGGTTGACAAGTCGCCAAAGTTAGGCGGTCAGTCTGCCTACAGGCAGGCGTTGGATAAGTGGGCAGGACCGTCGCAGATGATGGATGCAGCCGAACTCGGCCGCAAGGCCATGACGGGAGATATTGTCAACTTTAGGCAGGAATTAAGTAAGTTGTCTGGATCAGAGATTGATGCGTTCCGCATCGGTGCGTTGCAGTCCTTGCGCCAAAAGACAGGCACAGAGGCTGGTCAAACGTCACTGCTGAAGATGTGGAAGGAGCCAGCTACTCAGGAGCGTCTGAAGGCAGTGTTTGAGAACGATTACCGCAAGTTCGCGTCTGCTGTAGCTCAAGAGGCACGACTGAAAGGTCTTGAGTCTGCTGGCCGTGGGTCGCAAACAGCAGCGCGCTTGGCTGGTATGTCTGACCTGGATATTGCTCCAGCTATGGCTGCCGGTCAGTCTGTCGCAAGCGGCAATGTGCCAGGCATGATTACGTCAGCGGCTAACCTAGCAAGCAGCGTCAGAACGCCAGAGCCTGTGCGTAACCAGATGGGGCAGATCCTGCTATCGCGTGACCAGCAACGACTCAACGATCTTATGATGGAGTTGGAGCGTCAGGGCCGAGATCGGGCACGCGCTGCTGGGTTAGGTGGATTCACTGGTGGCGCTATCGGTAGCAATGTGCAGCCATATGCGGCTGGACTACTTGGGGATTGAGTAAAAAGCTGCCATCAGCGGATGCACCTTGATCTTTCGTCTGGCGGCACGCTCACGCGCTCGACGGAAGTCCTTATCCTCCTGGGACTCATTCGCTCGCGCTTTCTTGACGCGCTCATACCCTGAGTAGGCCGGTGGCTTGGGAACGTCAACACCTATCCCCCAGGCGTAGACCCTGGCAATCGTCCCCTTGGTGCGGGACCAGCCTGCGACGTACACCTGGCCGCGCTCATGCATCTTCTTCATGTTGTACTCAACCGCACGCTCGGACAGGAACACGGCAGCCGCTAACTCCTTGCGAGTCATGGGGCGCCTTCTGAGTGCCTGCTCAATCTGTTTCAGTCTGGTGGGCTTCATGTTTGTTACATCAATAAATGTTAGATTCCACGCAACTTTGTGGAGTCACCATGCAACCTAAAGTTTCCCGTGAAGAGTTTATCAATGTCTGGAGTCGATATGGCTCTGCCGCTGAAGTGGCAAAGCATTTGGATGTTTCTGAGCGTTCTGTTTACAACCGACGGCGCAGGATAGAGAAAGATTCAAACCAGCCCCTTGTCAGTTTTGATGAGCGATCCAATCCGTATGCGCATATGCAGCCCATACAGACATCACTCAATCGGGTTGACTTAGGCATATTGGACCAGACCATAATCGTTTTCAGTGATGCGCACTTCTGGCCTAACGAGAGCACCACCGCGTACCGTGGCCTGCTGTGGGCGATCAAGGAACTCAAGCCGCACGCCGTTATCTCTAACGGCGACGCCTTTGACGGGGCTACTATCAGCAGGCACGACCCGCTGGGCTGGTCCAAGACTCCAAGCGTTATCGAGGAACTCAAGGCGGTGCAGGCCCACCTCGGCGAGATCGAGGAGACGGCCAAGGCAGCCAGGCACAATGTAAAGCTGCTGTTTACTTGGGGCAACCACGACACGCGCTTTGCTAATAAGCTGGCGTCCCAGGCTCCGCAATACCGCGAGGTGCATGGGTTTAAGTTGCAAGACCACCTCCCAGCCTGGGAGTTTGCCTGGTCTGTCTGGCCTACACCGGACTGCATCATCAAACACCGATATCGATCTGGCGTCCACGCCGCGCACAACAACACGGTGAGCGCCGGTATCTCGATTGTCACCGGCCATCTGCACTCGCTGAAGGTGACGCCATTTGCCGATTTTAAGGGCAACAGGTATGGCGTAGATACTGGAACGCTTGCCGAAATCTATGGCCCACAGTTTGATTATGGCGAGGGTAACCCGCTGAACCACCGGTCCGGATTTGCGGTCCTGACATTCAAAAATGGTAGGATTTTGTGGCCTGAGTTGGTTCATAAGTGGGCTGACGATCAGGTAGAGTTTCGCGGTCAGATCATCAACGTTTAAGGAGTTCACCATGTATTCATTCACATTTATCATCAACAATTCCACCGAAGTAGAAATCAACAGCGATTGCGAATCGTTAGTCGATTGCTTTCAAGATGGCGAAGAGTACGAGTACGACGACGAGGCAGATTGCTACTGCTGGTTCGACGCTGAGTACGACGCTTGGTACTGGCTGAACGAAGAGACCGGCGAGTGGTTGCTGGTCGAAGACGACGAGGCAGATTGGGGCGACGACGAAGAAGAGTACGACGACGAAGAAGAGTACGACGACGAAGAGGAAGAAGAAGCCGAGGCTGCTTAATCCGGAATCAGCGCCAGGGCATCGTTCACAGATTCCTGTATCTGAGACACGGCCTGCTCAAAAGGTAGGCCGTGTTTTCTATTTAGGCGCAGCACTTGATTGATGTCGTGCAATGTCTGCCAGGCAAGTTCCGAGTGAATGGCCTTGATGGCCTCATCATCATTCTGGAATATCGCTATTATCTGCATTTTTCACCTCTTTAAGTTTCACTCTTTCCATCGTTGAGAACCGGTGGCCATTGGCGCACTCATACCGGCGATAGACTTCATTGTCGTATTTGTGCCTGGTCTCCAGCACTCGGGTCCAGGCGTTGCATTCTGGGCAAATCATTTGGACTCGCCAGACGCAATTTCATTTAATGCAATGTCCACCTCGGCCTGCGCCGCCATTCCATCTTCATACCCACGCGCATAAGAGTTCTGCTCCATAGCAATCAGTTGGTTGATCAGTCTCTGCTGTATCTCGCAAATGCGGGTGAGGCTATCCAATGCTAAGTCACGTTTACTCATAAGTTTTTTTCCTTTAACTTGGCCTCTACCTCAACCATCAATTGATGCGCTTCAAGGTCATTGAGGCATTCATTTGGGTCTGCCTGCACTAAGCAGTCATTGCGCTCTTGAACTGTCAGCCCTACCCATTCGCGCTCCTGCGCTGGCTGTGCCCTAGCATCACAAGCCGCACATCCGTGAATGCACAACTTGCATTTACCGTCTTGCGCCTTGTCCGCAGCCATACGCCGCTTTGAATTAAATCCGGTCATGTTAGCTTGCACTCCTGGGTGAACAGCGCGGCAATGCTGCCGCAAAGTGGTTGGTAGGTGAAGTAGCCAAAGGCCATACAGGCTGCGGCTACAACGGCCATTAGGCCAATGAAGAAAAATATACTGGCAATCAGGCCCAAAGCAATGCTTGCCCAGGACTCGATCTCATCGTCTGTATCCATGATGCGTACTCCTCAGAATCAAAAATAAACAGCATGGCGCAGAGCGCCAGCACGACTAGGCTAATTCGCCTTGGCATAGTCCAGCTCAATCTGGATTGACTTCAACTCCTGGCGCAGGATCTCCATCTCTTGATCCAGGCGGCGTTGCACAGAATCAGCACCACGCGCCCAGCCTGCCAGGGCAGCCTCGGTGCAGGCAGTGTGCAGGACCGTGGCAAGGTCGCCGCGTGACAGGATGCCGAAGTCTCCGACTGCGGGTAGGTGCGCGAACACTGTGCGCTTGATCTCAATCTCTAGTGGGTTCATCATGCGAACCACCACTGCGTGAGTACATAGGACAGGCCGGCGAGGATTGCGACAGAGAGTGCCGCGTCAAGAAAAAGCTGTTTCATGCTCCGACTCCGATCTGAAAGGTTTGCTCAAGGTAGTGGTTCTGCGCCATGATCAGGCGCTGCTCATTGTCCAACTCACGGCGGCGAACCACAAGACGCTGGACGTAGGACCGGTGGGGTACGGGTGACCCGTAACTCATAGGCTCATGGTAGAAGTTGCGCTGGTGCAGTTCCGACTCGCGCAAAAACGCCTCTGGGTTCTCGCGCTGCAAGCTGGCGGCGACCTTGTCTATCTGAGCGCCTCCGAAGCAAGCGGCAGCCTTAAGCTGGCTGCGCTGGTAGTTGGTGAGTTTCATATTATCTCCGTTTGTTGATGACGGACGCATCATATCGCAGTTGATTACTGCATCACAAACAGCAGTTGCGAAATGCATTAGGGAAAACACCTAGTCTTTTTGGTGTAGAATGCGTCAACAAGGAGATGATAATCTAATCATGGAATCCACTACACAAGCTGCCATCAGGGCCATCCGCGAGAAAGCGGAACGCTCCGGTTTCACTCTGAGCGATGTCGCATACGCGGCAGGTATTGACAAGGCCCAGGTCTCGCGCTGGTCTACCGGCAAGGTCGTTCCCCTGTACTCGGCAGTTATCAATTTGCAGGCGGCTTGCGATGCCTTGGTGGAAGCCAGGCTGGCGCAGCTACAGAAGGAGAGCCAGGCATGAGCTACGTCATCGGCATCGACCCAGGCATCAGCGGAGCAATTGCTGTGTTTGATTGGTACACCAAAAAACTGGTTGAAATCATTGATATGCCCACGCTGGAAGTGGAATCAGGCAAGACAAAAAAACGCCACATCAGCGCGGTGAGTCTCGCTAACTATTTGGTGGGATTTACTGACACGCACATCGTCATTGAGAAGGTTGGCGCTATGCCAGGGCAGGGCGTTACGAGTATGTTTAACTTTGGGCGCAGTGCAGGCATCATAGAGGGCGTTGTGGCCGCTTTGGAGATGCCAAACACCTACGTCACCCCTGCCACCTGGACGAAGGCTGTGGGCCGCGCAGCGGGTAAAGATGCGTCTCGCATGAGGGCTATGGAACTGTTCCCAAGCAAAGCCGATCTGTTCAAGCGTGCAAAGGACGATGGCCGCGCAGATGCTGCCCTGATCGCGTACTGGTACATAACGAAAAATGCTTGACCAACTGCGCACCATGCGCGAGCACATTATCTGGTTGGGAACCCAGCTAGAGCGTGAGCGCGACTCCTCACGCGAAAAGACTGTGCTGCTCAAGCGCCTGCTGGACCCCGATGACCTGGGGCACGCGGTCACTAACGAGGTACGCAAACAAGCCTACGCAATCATTTCAAACGACCACGAAAGAGAGAGAGAAAAATGGAACGTATCAAACTAAGGCCAAGCGCCGCCGCACGCTGGATGGCGTGCCCTGCCAGTGTCCACCTGTCAGTCGGCATCCCTGAGTCGCCGAGTGGCGATGCAGCGCAAACCGGGACAGCTATTCACGCTTTGGCCGAGTTGTGCTGGCAGACAGAGGATGACCCAAAGAACTACATAAACAAGATGGTCGAGCAGATTGTCATCACCGAGCAGAACGCCGAGTTCGCGCAGTTGCACCTGGACACCATCAAGCGCCTGGAGAATGAGCTAGGGCGGGTTCTGGTGGAGCAACACTGTACGGTGCTGAACACCATGCAAGTGTCACTATCTGGGACGTGCGACGTTGTCGGCTACAGCGTCAAGGACAGCATCATCGAGATCGTGGACCTCAAGACGGGCCGCAACTATGTTGACGCTGACTCGCCTCAGTTGAAGATTTACGCGCTGGCGATGATGCGTGAGCTGGGGGACTTCAACACGGTTCGCCTAACAATTGTTCAGCCCCAGGTCGGCGCGAACCGTACTCATCAGATGACGCTGGCCGAACTGAACGAGTGGCGCGATAACGAACTCATGAAGGCGGTCAACGAGATCGTTACGATGAACGCCTACCCTACCCCGTCACGCGATGCCTGCAAGTATTGCCCAGCTAAGTTAGTATGTCCAGCCCTGCGCGAGAAGGCTTACGAGTTACCACTAGCGCCTACCAAGGAACTCAGCGAGAGCGAGATTGCTACCTGGCTGGAGCAGGGTGAGCTGGTGGAGGCTTTCTACGAGGAGTTGAAAAAGGTGGCGACCAAGCGCCTTGAGGACGGCGCTGCAGTGCCAGGCTGGAACCTGGTCCCGAAACGCGCTATCCGCAAGTGGAAGGCAGACATCGACATCAGCGACTTGCCAATTGAAACCGCCAAGCTGTACAAGAGCGAGCCAATCACGGTAGCGCAAGCTGAGAAATTACTGAGCAAAGATGACCGGCATCTGCTCGACGATTTGACAGAGAAGGTCTCAAGTGGACTGACTCTGGCAAAGATGTTGGAATCCTCCGACATCTGACATTGGGCGCAAGCCCGTAACTTTAGGAAACTGAAATGCTAAATCTTTCAAACAACAACGGATCTGGAAACAGCTACATCCGCTTTGCTCCCCAGGCCAACGCCTGGACGAACCGCGATGGTGAGGAAATCCAACTCAAGAAGGTGGTCATGGACCTGGACTCGGTGCAGACCGGCTGGCTGATGATTGGTGCTGGTGTACGCGATTGGCAGCCTGATGAGGTGCTTGGAGCCAAAAGCCAATCACCTGGTGAGGGCTACAAGCGCGGGTTTGTTGTGACCCTGTACTCAAAGGAACTTGGCCTGGTCGATTGGTCGGCGAACGCTTACGGGCCATGTAAAGGATTCGAAAAAATCTACAACGAGGCCGACAAGGCTGCAGGCGACAACGGCGGCAAGCTGCCGGTCATCGAGTACGTTAACTCGACGCCTGAGAAGGTTGGCAAGGGCAACACGCGAGTTCCGAACTTTAAATTGGTGAGTTGGGTTGCGCGTCCTGCTGGCATGAACGCGGATGGTGATGACTTTGTTGAGCCGGAGCCAGCATTCCCAGCTTTTAGTGTTCCTGTTCGTAAAGCAGCCAAGCCTGCGCCTGCGCCTGTGATGGATGACGAAGAGTTTTTCTAACCAGTAGTCTGGTGGCCGGTGGGTTGATCTCCACCGGCTTTTTTTCCTCTAAAAATTGAGAACGAGAAAATGGACACTGAAACAATAGCCAAAGCCCTAGGCAACGCCAAGCAAGTGAACGGGAACTGGCTCGCTAGTTGCCCTGTAGCTGGCCACGGCAGAGGCAACGGGGACAAAAACCCGTCCCTGTCCATCAAGGAAGACAATGGGAAACTCTTATTCCATTGTCATGGTGGCTGCGACCAGCACTCGGTGTTTGACGCTGTTAGGGAACGCAACTTATTGCCAGCACTCCAGCGCCAGGAGTACAGTCTCGCGCTTATCAAAGGTGAATTGATGACAATGCCAACGCTGGAGCAGGAGTGGGAATACAAGGACGAGGTAGGAGATACCCTATTTGTAAAGCGCCGCTTCAAAGTAAATTCTGAAAAAGGTAAGACGTACAGCCTTCACAAGGTGGATGCTGCGGGACGGCGCCAAGGCAGCATGACAGGGGCGCGGATAGTGCCCTACCGACTGCCGGAACTCATCAACGCCAGGGAAGCCGGACGCGCCATCTACTTGGTGGAAGGTGAGAAGGCAGCGGATGCCCTGGTCAGCATAGGTGCGATCGCCACAACGTCCCACGCTGGTGCTGGGCACTGGCCGGAGGACATCACCCAATACTTTGCTGGCGCGGTGGTGATAGTGGTTCCGGACTGCGACGCGCCAGGCTGGAAGTACGCAAAGCGCGTAGTGCAGGCGTTGCTGCCGGTCGCCAAGGCGATCCGCGTGCTCGACTTCAACTTACCGGATCTGGGTGACGATGCCTACGAGTGGGTGGCGGATGGCGGGGATAGGGCCAAGCTGGCAGAACTCGCCAAGGCGCTGCCGGTGATCACCAGTGTGGGTCAGGTAGTGACGCCTGAGTGGATTGTCCCACGAGAAACGATTGAGGAAGTGCAGGCGCTACCCGAGGAAGAGCCGCCCACCCTAGTACCGCGGCAACTGCTCAACATCGAGGCTTGGGACGACATCGAGGACGAGCCGGTTGAGTGGCTAATTAAGGATTTGCTACCAAGGCGCTCTTTAGTGGCACTCTACGGTCCACCTGGCAGTTTTAAGTCATTTGTGGCGCTCTCGATTGCCGAAGCAATTGCTACTGGCAACCAGTGGATGGGACGCGAGGTGGAAACGCCAGGTGCAGTCCTCTACATCTGCGGAGAGGGATTTGGCGGTGTAGGCGCACGCATCAAGGCGTGCAAGATTTACAACAAGACGCCAGCGGGAACCGAAATCTACGTCATCAGGGCCGCGCTGAACCTGAGATCGAGCGCGGATGACTTTGATCTGCTAATGGCATCCATAAAGGATTTGATGGAGAAGACCGGCGTCCAGTTTGAGTTAGTCCAAATTGACACGTTAGCCAGAGCGTTTGGCGCAGGCAACGAGAACAACTCGGAAGATATGGCGGCATTTATCCACAACACGGGAAGGATTCAGCGGATGTTGGGCTGCTCCCTGATGGTTGTTCATCATTCAGGAAAAAACATTTTGGCTGGTCTGCGAGGACACTCAAGCCTATTAGGTGCGGTGGACACCCAGCTGGAACTGATGAAGGTTGACGCAACTCCCAACCTGGCAAGCCAGGTGGCTGGCAGCGGAATCCTTACAGTGTCAAAACAGAAGGACGGCGAGACCGGAGTCAAGATAGGCTTTGAGATGGTCAAGGTGGAGATCAAGGCCAGCGCACTAGGCATCAGCGACGCACAGATTAGCCTGGCCGTGAGAGCGAGTGACGAGGCGATGCAGCAGCAGGCGCAGGCTGATTCAGTGAAACGCCAGGACAAACCACGCACGCTGTACGGCAACCAGTTGGCAGCATTCGAGTCAATTCAGACGGCGCTGGAGAAGAACGGTCATATGACAAACGTAGGTGAGGAGCGCCATAAGACGGTGATGTTGGCCGAGTGGAGAGAGGAATTTGTTAAGCGCAAGGCAGATAGTAAGAGCATTTACACCGACTGGGACCGCGGTAAGAGGGCCATGTTTGACAAGGGATTGGTGGGCTACCACAAGACATCGGTAGGGGAATACTGCTGGATCATGCCGCGAGAAATAAAGAAGGACAAGCCGTATGTTTCACCGTTTTAAGGATGCGTCTACGCAATTGCGTAGATTTCGTATAGGCAATTGCGTATGTACTTTTGTTGTAAAAGTATACGCAAGATGCTTAAATCTACGCAACTGCGTATATACGCAAGTGTGTAGAAATAGGTAGAAATCTACGCAACTAGCAACACCTTGCTTAATGCAAGGTGTAGTTGCGTAGATGCTATCTGCTAGGTTTAGTGTTGCGTAGATTAGGAGTTAAGGATGGCTACGAAGAAATTATTGGAGACTGACGTTTATCCGAGCGACCGTTTCAAAGTCTTTGAGCATTCGCTCATGGTTGAAATGGAGATGGCGAAGATGGAGCATGAGAAGGTTTACGGGATAGACCGAGTGATCGACCTGGTGGATGCCGAGTTCCGCAGGAAGGTCATCGTGCAGCGGGAGCGCATCTGGGAGGCCAGCCAGGCGCGGGACGAGGAACGGTTGGAGAAGGCCATCAAGGGAATGATCGCGGCATACAAGGCGCTCACCAGGTGGGCGACTGAGGCAGGCATAGAGCAGATGCCTAAAATCGACTGCATGGAACACCGAATGGCCGACGGGAGCTTGATGGTCATTGTCAGGGACAAACAGATGGCGACCTGGTACGAGCAGTTTCGCAAGCAGCGAGGCTCAAGATCGGTCTGGACGCTCGAAGAGCTTGAGGTGGTGATGAACGGGCCAACGCTGAAACAGGTAAGGGAGATCAAGGCGGCGATACCTGGAACGAGAATGATTCCTATTCAGCCTCAAGGCTCCAGCGGGTTCGAGGACATGGAGAACGACATCGACATTAGCAAGCCGTTCAAGGGCGGGAAGATGTTTGATACGAAGGCAGCAGAAAGGGACAAGAATGAGCGCAGGAAGTGATTTATGGGATGAGGTGGTGCGTAGGGTGCTTGCGGTAACGAAAAACGCTTGGAGGGCTTTGTAATGCCAGGGCAGTTAAAACAAAGGATGGATATGGACACACAATTACACAATCCAGCAGATAAGGTGGAGCGCTGGGCGATTGGCAAACTAGTCCCCTATGCGCGTAACGCAAGGACACACTCGGATGAGCAGATAAGTCAAATTGCTGCAAGCATTAAAGAATGGGGTTGGACAACACCAGTTTTGGTAGATGAGCAAGGTAGCATCATTGCCGGTCACGGGCGTACATTGGCCGCACAGCGTTTGCAAATGACCGAGGTGCCAGTGATGGTGGCTAGAGGTTGGTCAGATGCTAAAAAACGTGCTTACGTCTTGGCTGACAATAAGCTGGCTATGAATGCAGGGTGGGACAACGAAATGCTTGCGCTTGAGTTGGGTGAAATTGGCGAGCTGGGCTTTGACCTTGATCTGACGGGATTTAGTGCTGAAGAGATAGCAGCCTTAACGCCAGAGGAAATACCGCCAGGTTTGACTGACGAAGACGCCGTACCTGAAGTGCAAGAGAAGCCGATTACTGTGCTTGGTGACGTTTGGGTATTGGGAAAGCATCGGCTAATGTGTGGCGACTCAACCAACATTGATGCGGTTGAGGCGCTAATGGATGGCGGTCTAGCCGATCAATTAATAACAGATCCTCCTTACAACGTTGCCTATGTTGGCAAGACAAAAGACGCAATGAAGATTCAGAACGACAGCATGGACGATGAGAGCTTTCGGCAATTTTTGCGAGATGCTTTTGTAGCTGCTGACGCTGTCATGAAATCGGGTGCTGTGTTTTACATTTGGCACGCAGATTTGGAGGGGTATAACTTTCGTGGTGCTTGCAAAGACTCTGGTTGGACGGTTCGCCAATGCTTGATTTGGAAGAAGCAAACTTTAGTTATGGGGCGGCAGGATTACCATTGGAGGCATGAGCCTTGCCTATATGGGTGGAAAGAAGGCGCAGGACACCTTTGGGCGACCGACCGCAAGCAGACTACTATTTTAGAGTTTGACCGCCCGTCGCGCAGCACGTTGCACCCGACTATGAAGCCGGTTGACTTAATTGAGTATCAGGTTTTAAACAACACCAAGGGCCAAGATGTCGTTCTTGATTTGTTTGGTGGCGGCGGTTCCACCCTGATCGCCTGCGAAAAGACGGGACGCCATGCCCGATTGATGGAGCTTGACCCGAAGTATGTGGATGTAATCGTTCGCCGATGGCAGGAATTTACCGGCAAGCAGGCAATACACGCAGAAACTGGACAACCTTTTGCGGAGGTTACAAATGGTAAAAATTGAAAAACCTATCCTAGAAAAGCAGGATGGTAGAAAATCAAACGGCGGCGCACGACCTGGCGCTGGCCGATTAGCCTTTAAACCAACAGATGCAGAGCGCAAACAGGTGGAGGCGCTCTCAGGCTACGGCCTGCCAATCGACCAGATCGCAGTCTTAGTGCGCAATGGCATCCACGTTGACACGCTTCGCTCTCACTTTGGAACCGAATTGGTGTCTGGCAAGGCCAAGGCTAATGGCCAGGTCGGTAAGACCCTGTTTCAGAAGGTCATGGCAGGTGATACGACTGCGGCCATCTGGTGGAGTAAGACGCAGATGAACTGGGCAGAAACCCAAAAGCATCAAGTAAACATATCAGTTGGCGATATGCGCATGGAGGCGCTGCGCCACGTCGAAGTGGTTGAGCAGTTATCCACAGACCAGATGCCAAAGTTATCCACAGAATGAGTGCATTTGCTCAAAGATTAAGCAGAAACAGGCATAAACACCCTATTTTCATTCACATAATGGACACTGTATTAAGTAGCTCTGTTGCACTAAGTGCAGACGCGCAGCAGAATACTCAATGGAATCATAGGCTTACGCGCACCATAGCGCAGCGTCAGAGGGGACGCGCAGCGTGCTGAGTTATCCACAGGCTGCAGCCCGTCGCCAGGTGGCCGCGCCCTGGCCGCTGGCCGCCCGCCCCCCCCGTCCGGCCGTGGCGGCGGGGCGGTTGTGGCAGTACCTAAACACTCACCGAACCCACTGTTCCCCTGACCCCCTACCCCCTACCGGATAACGCACTATGGCTACAAAAAAAAATTCTGAGAATTCTGAGAACCCGTTTATCGAGTTCGCCCTGCTGTACAAAAACAACCCAGTGCTGTTTGTCAGGGAGGTGCTGAACACCGAGCCTGATGATTGGCAAGTAGAGTTTCTAAATCACATTGCCAAGGGAAACCGACGCATTAGCGTACGCTCCGGCCACGGCGTGGGCAAGTCAACCGCCAGCGCCTGGGCAATGCTGTGGTATCTGTTTTTGCGGTTCCCTGTAAAGATTGTCGTTACAGCGCCAACGTCAAGCCAGCTTTACGACGCCCTGTTCGCGGAACTGAAGCGCTGGGTTAAGCAGCTACCGCCCATGCTGGCCGACCAGCTAGACGTCAAGCAGGACAGGGTCGAGGTCAAGGAAGCGCCTAACGAGGCGTTCATCTCGGCCAGGACAAGCCGAGCAGAGCAACCCGAAGCGCTCCAAGGGGTTCACTCTGACAACGTCATGCTGGTGGCAGATGAGGCGTCCGGTATCCCCGAGGCGGTGTTCGAGGCCGCTGCCGGTTCCATGTCGGGACACAAGGCGGTCACCCTGCTGCTCGGTAACCCTGTGCGCTCCACGGGATTCTTCTACGACACCCACAACCGGCTCAAGGATGACTGGATCACGATGAAGGTGTCATGCGCCGACTCGCCCCGCGTCTCAGAGGCGTACCTCGGGGAGATGGCAGCACGCTACGGCGAGGAGTCAAACGCCTACCGGATCAGGGTGCTAGGCGAGTTTCCACGCTCAGATGACGATACTGTCATCCCTATGGAGTTGCTGGAGATGGCGCAGCAGCGGGACGTTGAGCCGAGCGCGACGGCGCCAATGGTCTGGGGTCTGGACGTTGCGAGGTTTGGGTCTGACAGGTCTGCACTCTGCAAGCGCAAGGGTAACGCCGTGACCGAGCCAATCAAGACCTGGAAGAACCTGGACCTGATGCAACTCACGGGTGCAGTGGTCTCCGAGTACGAGTCCCTGCCACCGTCCGAGAGGCCAACCGAAATCCTGGTGGACTCAATCGGACTAGGCGCGGGAGTGGTTGACCGCCTGCGGGAACTGAATCTTCCTTGCCGCGGCATCAACGTATCCGAGAGTCCAGCTATGGGCGCGACTTACCGGAACCTGAAAGCCGAGTTGTGGCACAAGGCCAAAGCCTGGCTGGAGGGGCGTGACTGCAAGATGCCCAAGGACGAGGCTTTAGTGTCAGAGTTAGCCATCGTCCGGTATTCGTTCACATCCAGCGGAAAGATTCAGATCGAGGGCAAGGACGAGATCCGAAAGCGTGGTTTTCCGAGTCCGGATAGGGCAGATGCCTTTTGCCTGACGTTTGCCAGCGACGCGGTGATCGGTGCATTCGGTGGTGCGAAAGTGTCCTGGAGCAAGCCACTGCGCAGGAATCTTGCTCGCGTAGCATAATTACGCATCCAACCAAAGGGGTAATCTATGAAGATTGACAAGGCCGCGAGTAAGATTGCAAAGGTGATGGGCGAGTACAAGGCGGGTAAGCTGCACTCGGGCATGACCAAGCGCGTTGTGAAGAATCCCAAGCAGGCGATGGCTATTGCGATGTCTGAGGCCAAGCTGCCCGTGCGCGGTGAGCGCACCGCCACCAACAAAGCAAAGCGGGGATAGTATGGCTACACGCGACGTACCCGCAAAGTATGCGGCGGCGATGGACCAGATGATGATTTCCGAGAAGGAGGTGGCAAAGTGCCCTATGCCTACCCAGGACGTGGTGCTGAATCTGAAGAACCGCGCCAAGGCAATCACCTCTGCCAAGTATGGCCCTGAGAACCCGAAGCTGCCGAACGAGGCTTTTTGGCGTAACAAGGCTGACACCTGGGACGTGAGCATCGAAGATTCAAAGAAGAGCCTATGCGGTAACTGCGCCGCCTTTAATGTGCAGGACTCTATTAAAAATTGCATTGCTAAAGGAATTGGAAATGAAGCAGATCCTTGGGGAACTATACGACTCGCTGACCTCGGCTATTGCGAGATTTTCGACTTCAAGTGCGCAGCTAGTCGAACGTGCGATGCTTGGGTTACAGGCGGCCCGAACGATGGCCGTGGAGACGATGAAGAGTATGTGGACACGGAACTAGAAGGAGAAGAGGAATGAAACCAGGACTTTACGCAAACATCAACGCCAAGCAAAAACGTATTGCGGCTGGCTCCGGCGAGAAGATGAACAAGGTCGGTAGCAAGGCGGCACCCAGCGCAGCCGACTTCCGCAAGGCGGCTAAGACGGCCAAGCCAGTGAAGAAGAAATGAGTGCTGCCTGGACGCGCAAGGAGGGTAAGTCGGCCACTGGCGGCTTGAACGCCAAGGGTCGCGCCAGCGCCAAAGCCGAGGGCATGAATCTGAAAGCGCCTGTCAAGTCCGGCGACAACCCGCGTCGGGCGTCATTCTTGGCTCGGATGGGCAATATGCCTGGCCCCGAGATGAAGGACGGGAAGCCAACCAGGTTGCTGCTGAGTCTGAACGCCTGGGGCGCGTCATCCAAGGCAGACGCAAAGGCGAAGTCCAAGGCCATATCCGCGAGGAACAAGGCCAAGTGATAGCGCCAATTGCCATCAGCACCGTCCACGGCAAAAACCTGGCGGTGATGCTGGCATCAATACGCGAATACTGCCCCGAGATTCCCGTGTACCTACGCGGTCCGGCCTCGGTCCTGGACCGGTTTGACGCCGACGTGAAGCTGATCGGGTCACCGAGAAATTTCGGCGAGGACTACAACGACATTATCAAGTGCGCACTCAAGGATTTCGACTCTGTTGTGGTGGCGAACGACGACATTGTCCTGACGCCGTCAAGCTATCGCGTCCTGCTGGATGACGTGGAGATTGTCAAGGACATGGGTCTGAACCCTGGTTGGGTAGCATCCAGGTGCGATTGGGCGCGTGCGGTGCAAAATATTCGCTGGAACCCAGAGGGTGAGGCGTTTGATATGTGCCGGTTTACGTCCGAGTCAAAGATTCGGCAGTCTGACGTGATCTCGCCCATATTCGCCTGGATCTGTGCAGACGCCTTTGCCCAATGCCCATTCCCACCCCTAAATTGGTTTTCAGATGACGTGCAATGCGCCGACCTAGAGGCACTCGGGTACAAGAATTTTGTGAGCGCGTCCTATGTCCACCATGTCGGGAGCCAGACTGTTGGCGTGGATGCCAACGCATTAACCCACCAGGCGATGCCCTGGCTTATGAAGAACAGACCAAAATATGCCCAACGCTGGTTTAACTCTTAACCTGGGGTCCGGCAAGGACTACAGGGACGACGCCATCAACGCTGACATCCGTTCAGATGTTGGCGCTGACTGGGTGGTGGACATCTCCGACCTCCACATCGGCGGCATCGTCAAGTGGAAGGAGCAGTTTGTGCCCATCAAGCGCGGTGGCTTTGAGCGCATCATTGCCTTTGACGTTTTGGAGCACATCCCCAACCTGGTCAAGGCCATGACCAACTGCCGAGACCTGTTGGCTGATGGCGGTGAGATGCACATTGTCGTGCCCTACGAGTTGAGCCTGGGCGCTTGGCAGGACCCGACCCACGTCCGAGCGTTTAACGAGAACTCATGGGTGTACTACTGCGGCTGGCACTGGTATCTGGGCTGGAAGGATTACCGGTTTGATGTGGCGCACCTGGACTACAAGCTCTCAGAGTATGGGAAAACCCTAGAATTGGGACTAGACGAGTTGCTCCGCACGCCTCGGGCGGTGGATTCCATGTACGTCGTACTACGAAAGATACCCGTATGAATATGAACGATATGCCAGTGACCACCGACGTGGCCGCCCAAGAGCAGATGGATGACACCGAGCTGGAGGCGATCATCGGGCAAGACCTGACCGACGCCGTAAGTTATATAGATTCTGATATATCGCCCATTCGGGCGATGGGGACGGCCTACTACCGAGGCGACCCGTTTGGGAACGAGGAAGACGGGCGCTCCCAGGTGGTGGCGATGGAGGTGCGCGACACCGTCAGCGCCATGATGCCAAGTTTGATGCGGGTGTTTTTCTCTAGCGAGAACACCGTCGAGTACGTCCCCGAGACACCGGCAGACGTGGAGTACGCCAAGCAAGCCACCGATTACGCGAATTTCATTTTTGGCCGTGACAACAACGGTTTTATGACCACCTACGCCATCTTCAAGGACAGCCTGGTCCGGAAGTGCGGCATTGCGAAGTTCTGGTGGGAGGAGTCGGAAAAGGTGGATATCACCGACTTCACCGGCCTGGATGAGCAGACCCTGCAAATACTGATGCAGGAGCAGGCCGAGGTCAAGATCATTGTCAGCTACCCTGACCCCGACGCGCCACCTATGCAGCCAATGATTGACCCGATGACGGGTCAGATGCTGCCGCCCATGCCGCCGCCCATGCTGCACGACGTGCAACTCAAGCGCGTGACCAAGGACGGGCGCATCAAGATCATGGCAGTGCCACCCGAGGAGTTGCTGATTGACCGCCGAGCGCGGTCCTTTGACGATTGCGCATTGATCGCGCACCGCATGATGGCGACTGTCGCTGAACTGGTGGCGATGGGCTACGACGAGGACGAGGTGCTGGATAACGTCACCGCGTCCGACCTGGACGATAACGAGGAGTACCTAGCACGCCAGCCGCTGGCAACGGCCGTCGGCCAGACCGACAGCGCCAACCCGATGCAGCGCCGCGTCCTGTACATTGAGGCGTACGAGCGCATTGACTACGACGGCGACGGCATTCCCGAGCTGCGCAAAATCTGCTGCATGGGTTCCGGCTACAAGGTGGTGCGCAACCTACCCGCGTCCTACATTCCATTCGTGGACTTCCCCTGCGACCCCGAGCCACACACCAGCCCCATTGAGGCAATGTCCATTTTTGACATCACGCACGACATCCAAGAGATCAAGTCCGAAATCCTGCGCAACACGCTGGATTCCCTGGCGCAGTCCATCCACCCGCGCACCGCGGTGGTCGAGGGCCAGGTCAACATGGACGATGTGCTGAATAACGAGACCGGCGCCATCATTCGTATGCGTGCCCCTGGCATGGTGCAGCCGTTCTCCAGCCCGTTTGTCGGCCAGGCGGCTTTCCCCATGCTGGACTACATCGACCAGATTAAAGAGGACCGCACCGGCATGAGCAAGGCCGCGATGGGTCTGAACGCCGACGCATTGCAATCCAGCACAAAGGCGGCGGTGGCCGCCACCATCAGCGCGTCCCAAGGCCGCATCGAACTCACGGCGCGGATGATGGCCGAGGGCATGAAGAAGCTGTTTAAGGGCATCCTGTTCCTGATGGTGACCCACCAGGACAAGCCCCGCATGATTCGCCTGCGCGACCAGTTTGTGGAGATCGATCCACGCGCCTGGAACGCCAACATGGACGTGAGCATCAACATCGGCCTGGGCAACGGCGACACCAACGAGCGCCTCCAGGCTCTGATGATGATTAGCGCCAAGCAGCAGGAGGCACTAACCCAGCTAGGCCCACAAAACCCGCTGGTAAGCCCGTCCATGTACGCCAGCACCCTGCGCAAGATCGTAGAACTTAGCGGGTTCAAGGACTCCAGCCAGTTCTTCAACGACATCCCTGCCGACTACCAGCCACCAGCGCCACCACCACCCAAGCCGACACCCGAGGAGGTGCTGGCAGAGGTGCAGGCTAAGTCCATCGAGGCCGACATCCAGAAGAAGGCAGCCGAGTTGGAACTCAAGCGCGAGCAGATGATCCGCGACGATGACTTCCGGCGCGACGAGTTGGCTCAGAGTGGACTATTAAAGAAATACGAAATTGAGTTAAAGTACAACGCACAAATTAGCAACGCTGAGATTCAAGCTGTAACCAGCATGAATCGAGAGGCAACCATCAACCAACCTGGAATGGCATGACAGATCAAGTAATCCGCGCTGGCCGCAAGGCACAGGAACTCCTAGAGGACGAGACGTTCAATATGGCATTGACCAAGATTGAAAACGAACAACTCTGGATTTTCAAGAGCAGCAAACCCGAAGAATCCGCGAAACGCGAGATGGCCTGGTCCATGTTGAGGGCGATTGATAGCCTCAAAGGTGAACTGACAAAAACCATCGACAACGCAAAAGTGGCGCAGCGTGCGCTGGAACGGGTAAATAAATGACAGAATCACTCAACATGGACGCAGCAGTCCAGGCACTCCAGGCCATACTTCCCGAAGAGGGAGAAAAGTCAACCGACGAGGCGTTAACTGAGGAAACTCAGGCGGCGGTGGATGAGGAATTGTCCGGTGATGCAGACGCATCGGACGATGAAACACTTACCGAACAGTCAGAGGAAGATGAGGAATCCGAGGAGAGCGAAGAGCCGCAGACTTTCACCGTCAAAGTAGACGGTAAGGAAGTTTCTGTAACGCTTGACGAACTTCAGCAAGGTTATTCACGCACTCAAGACTACACGCGGAAGACCCAGCAGATTGCCGAGGTGCGAAAGCAAGTCGAGCAAGAGAGCCAGGCCATCCGCGCCGAGCGTGCGCAGTACGCTCAATTGTTAGGAGCATTGGAGCAGCAAGTTCAGCAGGCGGCAGAGCCTCAGATTGATTGGGACCGCCTCTACCAAGAGGACCCCATCGAGTGGGTGAGGCAGAAAGAGCTAGTGCGTGAGAACCAGACTAAGTACGCGGCTATTCAGAGCGAACAGCAGCGACTTGCAGAAATCTCTCGCCAGGAACAGGCGCAGTCTATGCAGGCATTTCTTGCTCAAGAGCAAGATAAATTGATGGAAGTCCTACCCGAGTGGAAAGACCCCGCTAAAGCCAAGGCAGAGAAAGCGTTACTCATTGAATTCGGCCAGAAAGCCGGATTCCAACCTGATGAACTGAAGAACATTTTTGACCACCGCGTCGTGAACGTGCTGCGTAAAGCGGCGCTGTACGAGCAGATGATGTCCAAGCGGGGCAACATTAAGCCGGTAGTCAACAATGGCCCAAGACCAGCCAAGCCAGGAGCAGCGGGTCGAGTCTCCACGACAAGCGAGTCAACGCGTGCAAAACAACGTCTTGCAAAAACTGGCCGCGTACAAGACGCGGTCTCCGCAATTGAACTTTTATTAAAGTGAGTACATCATGGCAATCGTAACCAATACTTTCACGACCTTTGACGCCAAAGGTATCCGTGAAGACCTGTCCAACATCATCACCAATATCGCACCCGAAGAAACTCCTTACATGAGCAACATCGGGCGTGAGTCAATCAGCAATTCGCTGTTTGAATTCCAAAGCGATACCCTGGCAGCAGCCGCAGCCAACAAGCAGATTGAGGGTGACGATGTCGCCTCTTTTGACGCTGTTACCGCAACTGTTCGCCTGCAAAACTACGCTCAGATTTCGCGCAAGACCATCATCTTGTCCGCGACTGAAGAGGTGGTTAACAAGGCAGGGCGTCGCTCAGAATTAGCCTACCAAATTGCGAAGCGTTCGAGCGAGCTAAAAAGAGACCAAGAGTTCACCATGCTGAACAACGCTGTGGCCGCAGCCGGTAGCACCAGCACCGCACGCGGTACGGCATCTTTGGGCGCTTGGGTAAAGACTAACGTCGATATGCAGACCAACGGCGTGAACCCGTCCTATACGACTCTGCCTAGCAGCGCCCGTACTGACGGTAACGTCCGCACCTTTACTGAAACCATTCTCAAGAATGTGATTCAGCAAGTGTGGACTGCTGGCGGAACTCCAAAGATCCTGATGTGCGGTCCTGTTAACAAGCAGCGCGTGTCTGGCTTCTCTGGTATCGCTTCCAGCCGTTTCAACATCAACGGTGGTGACAAGCCTGCGACCCTCGTGGGGGCGGTTGATGTTTACGTGAGCGATTTCGGGAATGTGAGCGTTATAGCGAACAGGTTCCAACGTGAGCGTGATGCATGGGTACTCGATCCTGAGTACGCCAAGATGGTTGTGCTGCGTCCTTACCAGCAAATTGAACTCGCTAAGACCGGCGACGCTGAGAAGCGTATGTTGTTGGTCGAGTGGGGTCACAAGGTGCTGGCCGAGAACGCTCACGGCCTAGCTGCTGACCTGGTTACTTCGTAATCAACTTGAAGGGATCAGGGAAACCTGGTCCCTTTTTTAACGCATGAATAAACAAATATTTGACGAAAACAAGGAAGCGGGTATCACCCGCTTTTGGCATTACAACGATGAAACCGGCCAGGCAACAATTCAGACTCAGCAGGATGTCACAGCAGTTGTTGAAGCAAACAAGGCGGATTTCAATAAGGTAGATGAGCGCGCAAGCTGGAGTGGCGAGTGGCATCACGTTGCCAGCATTCCGGAGGGCGTCTACTACAAACTCAAGGCCGAGGGCAAGATAGAAGATCAGGCGTTTATGAAACGCTGGCTCAATGACCCCGACAACAGATTTTTCAGAACGAGACCTGGACAAGTATGAACAACTACATTGCAGTCTGCACCCCAGCGCGGGACATGGTCCACGCCAACTTTACCTATTGCCTGGTGAATATGGTCTGCTACCACACGCTGAACACGACAGACGCAGTGAGTTTAAAAATCATGCAGGGCACGCTGATACAGAACCAGCGTGCTGACCTGGCGCTGGATGCGATGGCCGAGGGCTGCACGCACATCCTGTTCATCGACTCCGACATGACGTTCCCCCAGGACATGGTGGAGCGCCTGCTAAAACACGACCTAGACATCGTGGCGACCAACTGCGCTCGGCGCCGAATCCCTACTGGCCCGACTGCACAGAAGTATGGTCCGGACGGTGAGCGCGAACTGGTCTACACCATGCCGGAGTCAACCGGCATCGAGGAAGTTGGCAGCATCGGAATGGGCGTGATGCTCATCAAGCGCAACGTCTTTGAGAAGCTGACCGAACCTTGGTTCGAGACTCCCTGGCGCACCGACAAGCGCGGCTACATCGGTGAGGACATCTTCTTCTGCCGGAAGGCGCAGGCGGCAGGGTATAAAATCTACATAGACCACGACGTGAGCAAAGAGATCGGCCACATCGGGACGTTTGAATTCAAGCACGACCACACCTGGATGATGCGCGACATCGAGAAGGAAAAGGCAGAGCATGGCACTTAGCACCTACGCTGAACTGAAAGCCTCGGTCGCCGATTGGCTCAACCGTAGCGATCTCACGTCTGCCATCACCGACTTTGTCTCTCTCGCGGAATCCCAGATGGAGCGTGATCTCCGCATCAGGCAGATGATTGTCAGGGCCAACGCCACCATAAGCGACGAGTACAACGCACTCCCAAGCGACTACCTGGAGGCTAAATCGTTCAAACTGACGGGTACAAACCCCATCTCCCCGCTGGTATTCCAGACCATCAACGCAATGGATGACTTGCAAGTCAGCTACAGCGCCAGCGGCCAGCCTAAGTACTTTTGCGTTATCGGTGGACAGATCCGCGTCCTGCCGACACCTGACACATCCTACGTTTCTGAGTTGATCTATTACGGGAAACTCAGCAAGCTATCTACGTCGAACACGACCAACTTTCTGCTGACTCTGTCGCCCGACGTTTACCTTTACGGTTCGCTGCTACAGGCCGCGCCGTACCTCCAAGATGATGCGAGAATCCAGGTATGGGCTGGCCTGTATCAGAAGGGCATCGACGCACTCAACCTAGCTGATGAGCGCGGCTCCATGACGGGCGGCGCTCTGATGGCAAGAGCAAGGACATTCGGATGATAGTGACCACGACAAAGGGTGAGATGGACGATTCGCTGCTGGAAAAGCGCGAGGGTTCCGAAGAGACTGAAAACGAAACAATTTCGTTTATCGAGTATTGGCTGGATGGTGAAATGGTGCATCGGTCTGTTCACGTTACGCTAAAGCGCAATGTGTTTAGCGAGGGCATAACTCAAATGATTGGATAGCCATGTCTGGCAAAGTTAGATCGCCAGAATCGGAAAGATTTATGAGCCATGTTGTCAAGCATGACTCAGGATGTTGGCTTTGGAAAGCGTATTGCATGAAAAATGGGTATGGATTTTTTAGGACTCCATCCAAGCATGAGTTGGCTCACAGAGCCTCTTATCGTTTATTTGTTGGAGTGTTAGACACTAGAGAAGTGATGCACCAATGTGATGTCAGAAATTGCGTTAACCCCAGCCACCTTGTTCTTGGTACAAGGTTGGAAAATATGCAAGATGCAAAGCAAAAAGGAAGAACGTGTTCTGGTGAAAAACATGGTAGATCAAAACTTACCAATGAACAAGTCTGTTTGATAAGGAAATCAGATAGACTGCAAAGAGAAATAGCTGCTGATTTTGGGATTACACAGGCTCATGTAAGTGTAATAAAAAATGGCAAAAAATGGCAAAACTTGAAATGGGTTTAACCCAAGAACGGAACTATCATCGCAAACACTCAAGCAATGTGTACATCGTTCAAAGTTGACTTGCTCAACGCCGTACACGCATTTAACGGGACCGGAGTGCCAGCGCATACCGCATCCACCGCCGACACATTCAAGGCTGCGCTGTACCTGGCAAGCGCCACCGTGAATGCCTCCACAACGGCCTACAGCGCAACCAACGAGGTATCTGGCACTGGTTACACCGCCGGAGGCGTAGCGGTCACCTTTGGCACTGCACCGTCATCCACAAGCACCACGGCGTTTATCACGCCCAGCGCGTCCATTACGTTCAGCGCAGTCACGCTATCCACGGCGTTTGACGCGGTCCTGATCTACAACTCGACCCAGAGCAACAAGGCGGTGAGCGTCCATACATTTGGATCGCAGACTGTTACCGCCGGCACGTTCACTCTGACCATGCCAACCAACGACTCCAGCACCGGCCTGATCCGGCTGGCGTAACTGAAGGAGCAGCGCCGTGGCTGCATACGGTACAGGCTACTACGGCATTGGTGTCTATGGAATAGGCAATGTTGTCATCTCTGGCAACGAGTCTTCTCTTGCCATCGGGACACTACTGGCTGATGTTTCAATCCAAGAAGATGGGACGATTGGAACCGGCAATGTCGGCACTGTAGGGATAACGTACTCAGTCGCCATCACCGGCAACGCATCCACGGCATCCATTGGCACTGTAGCGCCAAGCACTACGGCGGCAGTTACAGGGAACGCTGCGACGCTGTCGATTGGTAGCGTCACTCAGAGCGCTGCCATTAGCTTGCCTGGAAACAGCGCAACACTCTCGCCAGGCACTGCAACCAGCAGTAGAAGTCTGGCCGCAACTGGCAATAGTGCCACTGGCTCTGTCGGAACGATGAGTGCTGAAGCCATATCGTTCCAGGCCATCACCGGAGTCAGCGGAACGGGATCAGTTGGCACTGTCGCAAATGTCATCTCAATTGAGATAATGGGCAATGGCGCAACTGGCGCGGTTGGGACAATCTTAGGCTTTGGATGGGGTGCGATACCCGACACGTCCGAGACCTGGACGCCGGTATCTGACACCAGTGAAACATGGGCAGATATCTCCGATAATGCAACAACGTGGCAAGTGGCCGCATAGAGGTACATCATGGCAGATACGACAACGACAAACCTACTCCTTACCAAGCCAGAGGTTGGCGCAAGCACCGACACTTGGGGTACGAAGATCAACACCGATCTGGACTCGGTGGATGCAATATTCGCTGCGGCTGGAACTGGAACCAGCGTCGGCCTCAATGTTGGGTCTGGCAAAGTTTTGACTGTTGGCGGGATTGCATCCTTTGCTGCAGGCTCTGCGGCTGCGCCAACAATTACGGCCACAGGCGACACAAACACCGGCATCTTCTTCCCCGCTGCTGACACCATTGCTTTTTCTGAAGGCGGTGCGGAGGCTATGCGTATTGACTCCAGCGGTAACGTGACCATAAGCAGCGACCAAATTTCTTCTGCTACATCCCATGTGGCTAGTCAACACGCAATGGTATTACGGTCAGCAACGACAAACCAACGTTCAATAGTTGCTGTTGCACCAAACGGTAGTGGCGGGGCGGCTGATTTTTGCGTATCCACTACAAGCGATTTACAGACAAATTACAATCAAATTCGTATTGGCTCTGATGCAACTGGTTTTTTTGTTAATTCCGAAAAAGGGGGAACTGAAACACTTAAATCTCTACGATTTGGTGTAGCAGGAACGGCTTTAACCATTGATACAAGCAATAGTGTGGGGATTAATGCTGGAACGCCATCTACTTTTGGGCGTTTTGTTGTTTCCCAGCCTAACTTTAGTCGTGCGTGTTGGTTTCATGTAACTGCGACTTCATCTACAACAGTGCCAACGGTATCTTTTGTAAAGCAGGATAACGACTCCACAACAAGTCAAGTTCTTGTTGATTTTTACATCAATGGTTCTTTGGCTGGGCAAGGTCAGATTAACGCAAATGGCGCAAATGCTGCTGCTTTTGGCGCTTTCTCAGACAGCCGCCTAAAAGAAAATATTGTTGAAATTTCGCCACAGCTTGCCAACATCATGGCGCTACGTCCGGTTGAGTTTGACTACATTGCCTCAGAAGGTGGCGGGCATCAAGTTGGTTTTATTGCCCAAGAAGTCCAAGCAATCTACCCCGACCTAGTTGGTGAACGTGCAGACGGAATGTTGACCCTGTCCGACATGAACAAAAACGATGCTCGGCTCATCAAAGCCATCCAAGAACAGCAAGCCCTCATCACTTCCCTGACAGCCCGTATTGCGGCGCTGGAGGCATAAATGGAATTCCAGTCATTATTCAATTTCGTGGGTGGCGCAATCCTAGTCGCTGTTGGATGGTGGTGCAAGGAAATATGGAATTCTGTGAAGTCTCTAAAAGAAGACATCCAGGCAATTCAAGTTGACTTGCCAAAGAACTACGTTACCAAGAAAGACATTGAGAATCGGTTTGACAGGATTGACGCGACCCTAGAGCGATTGTTCGACCGGCTGGACTCCAAGGTAGACAAGTGATTTCTCTGCTTGCCTCGGCTGAAAGCCCGTGGCCTGGAACAGAAACAAAGATAGTTTTGGTTTGTCGTATTCCTAAACGAGAAGAGGACAAGAAGATGGGTGCTAACGAATTCATGGACAAAGACGGACGCATCTGCCGCTGGGTAGTTGTGAACAAGAAATGATTGATCCGTTTACGGCCTTTGCTATTGCCCAGGGTGCGGTGGCAGGCATAAAAAAGCGGTAGCCCTTGGTAAAGATATACACGGCCTATACAAAGAATTCAGCAGTTTCTATCAAGCGGCAGACACGGTACACCTAGCAAGCAGCAAGGCCAGGATTGCGTCAATAGGAAAGACGGATGCACAGATCAGTTCTCAGGCACTCCAGATCGCGCTGGCATCTAAGGCGCTGCGAGAGCATGAGAAGGAACTGAAGGATATTCTTTTCTATAGTGGCAATGCTCCGGTCTGGGAAGAGATGATGGCAGAGCGCACCAGGATGATTAAAGAGCGCAACACGATGGAAAGAGAAGAGTCAGAGAGAAAGCAAAAGGACAAGGAAGCAAAGGTGGCAATCATTATGAACACACTCTGGATTTCTGGCGCATCCGCTATCGTTGTCCCACTGGTGAGCATCACGTTTAACGTTATTATGAATAGGGGTTTCTGATGATTCCAATTATCGGCGCACTACTCGGCACACTTGCGGAAAGCGGCCTAGGGCTGCTTTCTTCAGCTATTCAGGCCAAAGGTAAGGAGGTGGTCGAGAACACTCTCGGCATCAAGATTCCCGACAACCCTACACCGGCTGACGTTGAGAAACTGCGCGAGTTGCAGTATCACCACGAAGAGCGCCTGATTGAGTTGGGCATTGAGAAGGCCAAGCTGGAGATGGCTGAATTGGAGCTGTACGCAAAAGCGGCACAGGCTGACGCCAACAACATTACAGACCGCTGGAAAGCGGATATGTCTAGCGACTCATGGCTGTCAAAGAACATCCGGCCAATGTCTCTAATTGCCATCTTTACCATGTACTCCGTGTTTGCAATGATGAGCGCCTTTGGATACAATGCCAACGAAAGTTATGTACAATTGTTGGGGAATTGGGGGATGCTGATTATGGGTGCCTATTTCGGAGGCAGAACGGTGGAGAAGCTGGCTGAAATGAGGAGCAGCAAATGAGCATCTTTATTCCCGTTTTGTATATCTGTATGAACGGACATTGCGAGTTCTTACAGCAACTTACCCACTACACCGACAGGCAGCAGTGCATGGCAGCCGTACAGGAAAAGAAACAAGAATACGTCAAGATGGGCGCAAAGGTTGACGTAACTTGCATTGACCTAATTGTTCAAAAAAGGGGTTTGTATGAGTCTTAGTCAAGAACAAGCGGCATTCCTGCTAGATATTTGCAAGCTGATTCAGCACGCCACAGACACAGGTTTCATGGTCACTGGTGGCGAGTTGGCGCGTACACCAGAACAGCAAGCCATTTACGTCAAAACAGGCCGGTCTAAAACAATGAACAGCATCCACCTCAAGCGGTGCGCGATGGATTTGAACTTCTTCAAGGACGAGAAGATCATCTGGGACAAAGCTACCATTGCCCCGCTGGGCGCGTACTGGGAGACGCTACACCCGAAGAACCGCTGGGGTGGAAACTTCAGATCGCTAGTGGACTGCCCACACTTTGAACGGAACGTATGAGCGACTACAGCGGCCAAATCACAACGCCAGCGCAGCCGAATCTCGGCAACCCTGGCGAGGTGTATGACCGCCTGTTCTTCAGCCAGACATTCAGCAACATCGGGAACTACGCCAGCCGCGTAACAAACGCCCTGGGAGCGTTGTTCGGACCGCGTGGAGGCAAGTACCTCAACGCCCCTTATGGCGCGTTCCACGACTCCACAGACCAGGTGGCGGCAAGCACTACCGCTGCCACTGCCATCACGTTTGACACGACCGACTTTAGCAACGGCGTCACTCTATCAAACTCATCCAGATTTAACGTATCGCAATCAGGAATCTACAACGTACAGTTTTCGATTCAACTCAAAAACACCACCAACGATAGCCACGATGTTGACATCTGGTTTCGCAAAAACGGCACAAACATTGACAACTCAAACAGTAGGTATCACCCACCTGCAAGAAAAAGCACAGGCGATCCGAGCCATCTGGTTGCATCGTTGAATTTCTTTACCAGTTTGGTGGCAAATGACTATGTTGAAATCATGTTTAAGGTTGACAATGTCAATGTGACGTTAGAACACTTTGCCGCCAGCAGCACGCCCACCAGGCCAGCAGTACCGTCGGCCATCGTTACACTGTCGTTTGTCTCCAACCTATCGGTGTAATCATGGCACTCATTCCTCTCAAGATTCCCCCAGGCGTTTACCGCAACGGTACTGAGTACCAGGCAATGGGCCGCTGGAACGACTCCAACCTGGTGCGCTGGTTTGAGAACACCCTGCGACCTATTGGCGGGTGGAGAAAGAAATCCACGTCTGCCGTGACGGGTAAGTGCAGAGGTCTTATCGCCTGGCGTGACAACAGCGCAGCACGTTTTGCGGCTGCCGGTACTCATACCAAGCTATTTGCCATGAACGTACTCGGAGTTTTGAAGGACATCACTCCAACAGGGTTTACATCTGGCTCTGCTGATGCTACTGGAACAACCGGATACGGCTTTTACTCATATGGTGATTTGTCCTATGGCACTGCGCGACCTGACACCGGATCAGTACCAGCCACCACCTGGAGCCTGGACACCTATGGAGAGTACCTGGTGGCGTGCAGCAGCACCGACGGCAAGCTGTATGAGTGGCAATTAGGGTTCGCAACACCTACGCTTGCGGCTGTCATCACCAACGCACCCACAAGCTGCGCGGCTCTGCTGGTAACCAACGAGCGCATTATCTTTGCTCTGGGCGCATCCGGTAACCCGCGTTTGGTGAAGTGGTGCGACCAGGAGAACAACACAGTCTGGACGGCGGCAGCCAATAACCAAGCGGGTGACTTTGAACTGGCAACGCCAGGGTCTCTGAGGTGCGGCAAGCGCGTGCGAGGCGTCAACCTTCTATTGACAGACGTTGACGCGCACGTCGCTAACTACATTGGCCTGCCATTCGTCTACAGTTTTGAGAAGGTGGGCAGCGGGTGCGGCGTCATATCAGCGCAGGCGGTAGCGGCCATCGACACTTCCGCGATGTGGATGTCTACCGCAGGCTTTTGGTCCTACGACGGTTTCGTTAAGCCCATGCGGTGCGAAGTTGGAGACTACATATTCAACAATATCAACTACGCCCAGGCATCCAAGGTCTACGCCGTCCACAACTCTACCTATGGCGAGGTGACCTGGTTCTACCCGTCGCTGTCCTCAAATGAGAATGATTCTTATGTAACTTACAACTACCGTGAGGGGCACTGGGCTATAGGAATGATGACTCGCACCGCAGGAACAGACCGAGGTGTGTTCGCCAACCCGCTGTTTGTCAGCACCGACGGTTACATCTACGACCACGAGGTTGGCTACACCTACGACTCGGTGGCTCCCTACGCGGAGTCAGGACCGATTGAACTCGGTAACGGCGACAACGTGATGGCCGTCAGGTCGGTGATACCTGACGAGCAGACGCTGGGCGAGGTTGCCATCTCTTTCACGGCCAGGCTGTACCCGACATCGGCAGAGACAAGCCACGGCCCATTCAGCGCCAAGGCGCCAACCGACGCCAGGTTCTCAGGACGGTCAGTCAAGATGAAGGTCACCGGCAACGTGCTGGACGATTGGCGGGTCGGCGTGATGCGGCTGGAGGCTACGTCGGCAGGGAAACGGTGATGGAGGATTTCTGGCGGTTGGCACAACACATCGAAGCCGCCTTAGAATACTCAGCAGGAACCCACACCCTTGAAGATGTTGCGCAGGGTGTAGAGGAGAACAGATTCCAGCTATGGCCTGGGATCAATAGCGCAGTCATCACGGAAATCATTGTCTATCCGCGACTCAAGAATCTGCACTTTTTTCTTGCTGGCGGCGACCTAGATGAACTCCAAATGATGCGACCACATATCGAATCTTGGGGAAGGCAGATTGGTTGCACGCGAGTTACCTTGGCTGGCCGTAAGGGTTGGGCAAGGACATTTTTAGCAGATGAGGGATATGCCCCGAAGTGGCATCTTCTTAGCAAGGAGTTGTAGATGGCGACAAGAAACCGATACGCTGAAATCATGTCTCAATACAGGCAGTCGCAGCCGTATTCGTTCTTCGGATACCCACAAAGCTACACCGGCGGTCAATCAGGTTATACCGGCGGGTATGACGTGACGCCGTACACGCCATACACTGCACCAGCGAACCGATACGCCGACATCATGGCACAGCCTGCTGCACCTATGGGTGGCGGTGGGCGCGGTGAAAGAGAGGCTCCAAGCGCGTTTTCTCAGATGACGCCAGCAGAACGCGCCGCCTATTACGCTGCAAACCCGATTGAGGGCAGTATTGCGCTGGGTATGCAGGACCTGTTTGGTAATGCTACCCTTTTAGGGAATGCAGCTAAATATTTTGGTAGAGATGGATGGTACGACAGCAGGCTAGAAAAGATGGGAGTGAATCCAACCATTAGCCTGGAGAACCAAAATACGCTTGCTGGCACTTCAATGCAAAATGCGCTTAATGCACTGAATCCTAGCGGTGGGTTTATTAGTACGCCAGACACCCAAGCAGTTCAAAACGCCATAAACAACACTGATTTTTCTGGAATGGATAGGGGAAGCATTTCAGCAGCACCAAGCACACCAGACACTCAAGCAGTTCAAAACGCTATAAACAATACTGACTTCTCTGGAATGGATAGGGGTGGTGGCGGTGGTGGATACGGCGGTGGTGGTGCAGCCACTGGAGGTAGAGACACTGGCGGCGGTGCGCGTGACGCATCAGGCGGTGGTGATCGCGGAACACGCGGTGGCTTTTCGCAAGGCGGCTACGTCTCCATGCAGAGCTTGGGAGGACTAGACCCAATGGGTCCTGATGACGGCTACGCTGCTCTCAAGGATGGCGAGTACGTCATCAACGACAAGGCGGTAAAAAAATACGGTATCGAGTTGATGGAGGCCATTAACTCGGGCAAGATTTCAAAGGGCAAGCTGCGCGGCTTGCTCGAAATGTAAGGAGAAACGATATGTCTAAAGGCGGCGGCAGTACAACTAGCACCACAGCAATTGACCCTGATCTGAAGTCGGCGTATCTACGCAACATCGGCCAAGCTCAGAGCGTAGCCGGTGCGTTGCCGGTACGGCAATTTGCAGGGTTCAATCCTCTGTATACGGCCGGTGAGGAGATGGTCACGAATGAGGCGTTGAACCCATTTACTGGCGAGTCCATCCAGCAGTTTATGAACCCCTACGAGAACGAGGTGGTTCAGCGTGCGTTGGCTGATGTCGGTAGCTCATTGGAGACCCAGCGTCTGAAGGACCGGCAGGCGGCTACAGCAGCACGCGCTTTTGGTGGATCTCGCCAAGGTGTGCAGGAGTCACTCACAAACGCCGCGGCCATCAAGCAGGCTGCTGACACCGCTGCGCAGTTGCGTGCTGCCGGTTACGGCCAGGCGGCTGGTCTGGCTCAGTACGCCAAGGGTGCGAACATCTCTGGCGGCCAGGCAGTGATGGGCCTGGGCGGTGCGCGTCAGCAGTTGGAGCAGGCTCAGTTGGACGCCCTGCGCAACATTGGCCTGGAGAAGCTACAGATCGCCTCCGGCGGCATCAGCACCCAGCTACCCAACCTCGGCATGACCCAGACTCAGCCCTACTACCAGAACCGTACTGCTGGCGCTTTGGGTGGAGCGTTAGCCGGTCAGCAGTTGGGTGGTGCAGCCTACGGTGGCTACGGCGCTGCACTCGGCGGTCTGCTTGGATACTTTGGATAAGGGGAACAGAATGGCCTACCCGTATGACATTTACAACTTGAATCCTAGAAATGTTGCCCCACTAGATTTAACCCAGCAGCAGTTGGAGTTGATTCGGCGACAACAAGCGATGGCTCCTTTCGCCGCTTACACACGGGCAACGCTGCCTGCCCAATCTCGCTACACTTTTGAAGGTATTGCACCAGATGCTGCTGTACCTGACATTCAATATGGCGACCTAAGTTCTGCGCCATCAGGTTCTCGGTACATCAATCAGACACTGTCTGACCAGTATTTGCGTTCAGCGACTGGCAATGCTCCATTAGAGCGGATGTCAGAGCCACCATTGGAAATAATGGAACAAGTTTTTGGCGACCAGCAACCACGCCGCACACTCGGCCTGCTGGGTGATATGTTTGGCGGTGCATCCGCGCTGGACGAGTACATGACGCCGGAGCAACGAGCGCAGCTACAGAACCAGGGCGTCATGGCAGCGGCCATGCAACTGCTTGCATCGTCAGGCCCGAGCCGAGTGCCTGTAGGACTCGGGCAGGCGCTTGGTGAGGCGTATGGTGCTGGTCAGAAGGGCTATACGGCAGCGCAGCAGAATCTGCTCACAAGCATGACGATGAAGCAGAAGATGGACGAGTACAAGCGTCTAAAAGATATTCAAGCACGCATCAGTGGTGCATTGGTTGGAGAAGGCGCTCCGGCTATGCCTGGTGCAGCCATCTCTCCAGAGCAGGCTATCAATGCACCAGGGTTACCCGCTGGCCCTACAGTGGCACGCGCTGCACTGATTGGTACTCCTGGTGCTGCTGCGCCTATGAGCCAGGCAGATATATTGCACGATAGGTACATGAATGCGTCAAACATTGCGGCTCAATACGGTGACACTACAAAGGCCACGGCCTATGCTAATTTGGCAAAGCAAATTCGGCCTACTGACGAGGTGATTGGCGAACCGTTTAGAGGTAGTGATGGCAACTTTTACTCACGTCTAAAGTCTGGAGGAACAATTCCATTCAAGGGTGTATCTCCAATAGACAAGCCAGTCGGTGAGCCGTTTAGAGCTGCTGATGGTAAGTATTACCAGCGCACTGAATCAGGTGGGACTGTTCCATTTAGTGGAGGCACTGTAACGCCAGCAGACAAGCCAGTCGGTGAGCCATTTAGGGCTGCTGATGGTAAGTTTTATCAGCGGACAGAGTCAGGTGGGACTGTTCCATTTAGTGGAGGCACTGTAACGCCAGCAGACAAGCCAGTCGGTGAGCCATTTAGGGCTGCTGATGGTAAGTTTTATCAGCGGACAGAGTCAGGTGGGACTGTTCCATTTA
>Ga0209552_1000046_pt1 | contig 35554 bp, 30 predicted proteins | sample LauGreFaBDMM15SD_2_FD_188214 | JGI IMG/M metagenome (GOLD analysis project Ga0209552, IMG submission 188214) | Freshwater lake microbial communities from Lake Michigan, USA - Fa13.BD.MM15.SD (SPAdes) (version 2) | ecosystem: Environmental > Aquatic > Freshwater > Lake | place: Lake Michigan, USA... | reverse complement strand
AACAAGGCCTCTGTACTGACAGTCTTGCCACGTGCATAGGCACCTTGCGGCGACAAGAAATCATTTTGCAAGTCGACGATGATCAAGGCCGTACTGGCCGCTGCGAACTTTGAATCTTGGGTCATGAAAAAACTTTCTTCAATCCAACTGAAAAGATGGGAATCAGGGCTGAACGGTGACCAACAGATTGCCCATGGCATCTACTTTGGCACCAAAGCCCGGCTCTAACCACACCGTGGTATCGGCTTGCTCCAGGATGGCTGGGCCTTGCACTTGAGCACCCACCGGCAATTCCAGACGCGCATAACGCTGTGCATCCCACCATTGACCTTGGTGGTACACGCGCTGCACACCCAAAGGCTGCGTGCTGCCAACGCCCACAGGGGCCAACACCGACAAATCAAATTTAGGTCTGCGGCCAATGCGCGCATAGCGCAAATTCATGACGCGAATGATGGGGCCCTCCAACACACGGCCAAACGCATGTTGATAAGCCTCGGTAAAGGCCAATCGCAAACCCTCTGCACTTAACTGCGCGCGCTTAACATTGACTTGAAGTGTGTGCGTTTGACCTGTGAACAACATGTCCAATGCAATGTTTTCATCCACAGCCACAAACCGCACACCCGCAGAATCGAGGCGTGTTTGGCAGGCCTCGGCCAACTTGTCGATGCGCGCCACAACATCTTTGAAATTCACATCACTCAAAGCTTGGTTCAATGTTTGTACCGCGTCATGGCGCATGTCGGCCATCACACAACCCAAAGCCGATGTGACTCCGGGGTAACGCGGTACGATGCCAGTGGCCACACCCACTTCGCGCATCATGGCGCATACATGCAAGCCGCCGCCACCACCAAATGGCATGTAGGCAAACTGGCGGGGGTCGTGTCCTTTTTCGATAGACACCACGCGCACCGCACCCGCCATCTTGGCATTGGCCACTGTCAAAATAGCTTCAGCGGCTTCCATGGTGCTGAGGCCCAAGGGCTCAGCTACATGCGTTTGAATGGCCTTCTCTGACAAATCAGAGCGCATGGCTTGCAACAAACCGCCGCCCAAAGGACGATCTGCTGCAATGCGTCCTAACAACACATTGGCATCGGTCACTGTGGGTCTTGTGTTGCCACGGTCGTAGCAAGCTGGCCCCGGCACACTGCCAGCCGACTCAGGGCCGACTTGCAACATGCCACTGGCATCCACAGAAGCAATGGAGCCGCCGCCCGCACCAATGGTTTCAATTTGGATCATGGGCGAGCGAACCACCAAGCCAAACTCGATGGATGTTTGGGCTGCTAATGCTGCCTCGCCTTTTGCCACCAAAGACACATCAAACGAAGTGCCCCCCATATCGCCAGTCATGACATTGGGAAACCCAGCTGCGCGCGCAATGGCCGCACATGCCATCACCCCAGCAGCGGGTCCTGACAAGGCTGTGCGAACCGGCACATCACAAGCAGTTTGGCGCGACATCACACCCCCATTGCTTTGAACAATGAGCAACTCGCCGTCAAAACCTTGGCCACGCAGGTCGGATTCCAAGCGCGTCAAATAACTGCCCACCACAGGCTGTAAAGCGGCATTCAGGGTGGCCGTAGAGCAGCGCTCAAATTCGCGAATTTCTGGCAAGACTTCGCTGGCCGCAGTCACATGCGGGTTGGGCCACATGGCGCGCACAGCAGCCACCGCAGCTTGCTCATTGGCCATATTGGCATAGGCATTGATGAAGAACACACAGACTGCTTCGCACCCAGCATCGAGCAAAGCTTGCGCTTGCGCTTTCACTTGATCGATGTTCACGGGCGTGTGAATGTGACCATCGGCCAATACGCGCTCGTCCACTTCCAAGCGCAGAGCACGCGGCACGATAGGCGTGAAACTGCCGCGCAAGCCCCAAGTCTGTGGCCGATCACGACGACGCATCTCCAACACATCGCGAAAGCCGCGCGTGGTAATGATGCCAGTGCGCGCTACCTTGCGTTCTAGCAATGCATTGGTGCCCACCGTGGTGCCATGCACAATGCTGGCCACACCCGAAGCAGAACCATCTTCAGAAATTTTCTGAATGCCATTCATAAAACCACGGGCTTCTTCACCACGGGTTGACGGCACTTTCACAATGCGGGCTGTCCCTGTTTGCTCATCGAGCACAAACAAATCGGTGAACGTACCGCCCACGTCAACACCCACCACCCAGCGTTTCTGGCTCATGCTTTTCCCTTCGAAACGTAGGCTTCTTCAATGTCTTTGGCGCGCGCTTCAGCACTGCGATCGCTGGGTTTGCCCCAGCCGCCGCCCCCCGGTGTTTGCAAGCGCACACGCTCGCCCTTTTTCAAGCGAATGCCCAGCATCTTGGAAACCATGGGCGGCGTTTTCCAAACGCCATCGTTTTCGTACTCAAACACATTGGGCAAAGCGGGCTGACCACCCGCAATGCCTTTTGGCGAAGCTTTGCCACGTTCGCCAAAAATAAAAGCTTCGGCCGATTCTTCTAACAACTCAATTTCGTAGACTGCTCCCAAGCCACCTCTGTGCTGGCCGTCGCCACCTGAGTTGGCACGCAATGCCCACTGTGTAAAGCGCACTGGATATGCTGCTTCCAAAATTTCCAAAGGCGGAATGGTGGCCGTCGAAATAGGCGCATTGCTGTGAGACAAACCATCAGCGTCGGAATGACCGCCGTGACCGCCGCCAAAGAAACTGAACATGACCCAGCGCTGGCCTTTGCGTTTCTCATCGCTACGGTGGCCCGCAATCGACAAGGCATTGATGGTGCCGTAGGCATGCGCCACCGCACGTTTTGGATCAGCCAATGCAGTGGCACTGAAGATCACATCGATCATGCGCAAAATGGTTTCGGTGTAGCCACCCACTGGGCGTGGGCGTTCTGCGCTGATCACCAAGCGATCTGGCAGTATGAAGTCCACAGCATCAAGCACACCCGCATTGGCAGGCACATCTGGAAACACATGCTTCAAAGCCACATAACATGCGGCCACTGCTGTGGCTTTGGAAATATTCACAGGGCCTGCGCATTGTGCAGATGTGCGAGAAAAATCCAGCGTCAAACGATCGCCCTTGACCGTCATGTCAAGCGCAATGGTCAGCGGTGTGTCGACCACCCCATCGTTGTCCAGCACATCTTCAAAACTGTAGCAACCATCGGGCAAGCTGCCAATGTGCGAGCGCATCAGGCGCACCGCACGCGCGCGCAACTCGACCATGGCCTGCGCTACTTTGGCGTCGCCGTATTCATCGAGCAAGCCATTCAAACGTTTGGCGCCCAATTCCAAAGCGGCCAGTTGACCATTCAAGTCGCCCCAAAGGCTGTCGGGCAAACGCGTGTTGGCGCGCAGAATAGCCAACACATCTTCCTCAAGAACACCTGCACGCAAAATACGAACAGGTGGAATTTGCACAGCCTCTTGCCAGCACTCGGTGGCGGCAGGGTTGTAGTTACCGGGCACTGCACCGCCCACATCGTGCCAGTGCGCTGCCGAAGCCAAGAAGCAAAAAAGTTTGCCGCCGCGGAAGAATGGCCGCACCAATTTGAAATCGTTGGCATGCGTGCCGCCCTCATAAGGATCGTTGAACAACCAAATGTCACCGTCTTGCATACCGCCGCGCGTGGCAGCAGCTTTGGCAGCCGCACGCACAGCAAACGCCATGGCGCCCACAAACACGGGCAGGCCAGATTTTCCTTGCACCAAGGTGTCACCAGAGATACCGTCGTAAATGCCATGGCAAGCATCGTGCGCTTCTGCAATGATTGGGTTGAAGGCGCTGCGGTACAGCGTGGCATCCATCTCGTCGGCAACTTGCTCTAGCCGACCACGCAACACCGCCAGGGTGACAGGATCGAGCGCTGTTTTCAATTCCATGGTCTTCTCAATCATTGGGTACTTTGTTCTTTGAATCCGTCGGTTTGACTGAGTGCTTTGTCAGCCATGCGTTGTTTGAGTACCTTGACCAAGCCACCCGCATTCACCATGTCCATCAGGAAGGATGGCACAGCATGGCATGTCAATATTTGGCCTTGTGAATTTTTCACCTGAGGCGTACCTTCGCAATCGATTTGCACGGTCTCGTTTTCTTGCAAAGTTTCAGCATCAGGGCAGGTCAGCAACAACAAGCCTAAATTGAAGGCATTTCTGAAAAAGAGTCCGCTGTAAGAAGGCGCTATGACCGCTGCAATGCCCAATTTTTTCAAGGCATCTGCAGCTTGCTCTCGCGATGAACCGATACCAAAATTGGGTCCTGCTACCAACACGTCGCCAGACTTCACACCCGCTGCAAAATCTGGGCGATGCACTTCTAAACAATGCGCTGCAATGACTTCAATCCCGTGCTTCATGTAGGCGCCTGGTGCCAATGCATCGGTATCAATGTTGGCGCCTACACGCCACACTTTGCGAAATGCCAGCGTGTGATGCGTCATGTCAGCACCTCGCGCACATCGGCAATGTGCCCTGCTAACGCAGAAGCTGCAACGGTTGCCGGTGATGCCAAGTAAACCTGAACACTGGCTGGCCCCATGCGGCCTTGAAAGTTTCTGGCCGTGCTTGAAATGACAGTGGCACCTTCTTCAAAAGTTCCGCCATAACCTGCACATGCACCACAGGCATTGGGCAATACACTGGCGCCAGCATCCATCAAAATTTGCATCACGCCTTCTTTGGCTGCTTGCGCTTGATCTCTTGCGCTGGCAGGCGCCACCAGCAGTTGCACACCGGCTGCCACTTTGCGGCCTTTCAAGACTTCGGCCGCTGCGCGCAAATCGGCCAGCTTGGCGCCCGTACAAGCGCCTATGTAGGCCACTGAAGGCTTGACATGAGCGTACTCACCGACAGCTTTGGTGTTTTCAGGACTGTGCGGCGCGGCCACTTGCGGGCTCAATTGCGACGCCTCAAAATCAAATCTCTGGCAATCAGCGCTCTCATCGGTTTCAAAATAATCACACTGCTCAATGACAGCTTCCGAGAGACCCACCGATTTCAAATAATCACGAGTGGTGCTGTCGGCTGCAATCAGTCCCACTTGGGCGCCCATCTCAGCACTCATGTTGGAGAGGGTCATGCGCTCTTGCATACCCAGCCCGCGAACGGTGTCACCCGCAAATTCAACAGCTTGATAGTTACCGCCATTCATGCCGAACTTGCCAATCATGTGCAACATCATGTCTTTGGCACAAACGCCTTTTTGAAGTGCGCCATGCCAAACCATTCTGAGCGTTTGAGGCACTTGAACCCAAATTTCGCCAGTGGCCACCACGCCCAACATTTCGGTGGCGCCAATGCCAAACATGTAGGTCCCAAAAGCGCCCCCCGTTGGCGAATGAGAGTCGCCGCCGACACAAAAATAACCAGGCTTCAGATGCCCTCGTTCAGGCAAAACCACATGGCAAATACCCTCAGAATCGATCATATGCGGCAGTTGCCACTCTTTGGCAGCATCGCGTGTCATGCGAATGATTTTTTCAGAGTCAGCATCTCTTGCAGGCACATAGTGGTCAAGCACCAGCACCACTTTGTTTTTATCCCAAATTTCAGCACCGATGTCTGCCAGCATGGGCTTTAAGCGACGCGGGCCAGAAGAGTCGTGAAACATGGCCAAGTCGACTTGGCAGGTCAGCACATCTCCCACGTTCACATGGGCCTGACCAGCGGCACGCGCAATGAGTTTTTGGGCTAACGTCGTACCAGAAGCACTAGCGTTGCCATCCCTGCGTAATTCAAATGCTGTGCTCATGACGGCATCACATTCCCAAATAGGCTTGACGCAAGGTGTCACTGGCCAGCAATTGAGCAGGCTTGCCTGTAAATCGAATCAGGCCGTTTTCCATGACATAGGCACGGTCGGCAATTTCCAAAGACTGCCCTACGTTTTGCTCAACCAACAAAACGGCCAAGCCACTTGATTTGAGTTGACCAATCAAGGTGAACATCTCTTCTACCAACAAAGGCGACAAACCCAATGAAGGTTCGTCCAGAATGAGCAACTTAGGTTCAGCCATCAAGCCGCGGCCAATGGCCAACATTTGCTGCTCACCCCCGCTCAATGTGCCAGCAAGTTGTGAAATGCGTTCACGCAACCTAGGAAAAATACCAAATATTTTTTCTAAATTTTCTTCACGTCTTTCTTTGCCGCGAGTGAAGGCGCCCAGCGATAAGTTCTCCAACACATTGAGGTTGGGAAAAACTTTGCGGCCCTCAGGCACATGAATCAAGCCAGCTTGCACCACTTTGCGAGCATTCCAATCCGTTGTGTCTTGCCCATCAAAGTTCACATGTCCGGCACGCGCTTTGATCAACCCACTGAGCACCCCATTCAAAGTGGTTTTGCCTGCGCCATTGCTGCCCAGCAAGGCAACCGTTTCACCTGGCATGACTTCCAAATCAACACCGCGCAAAACCTCTACTGCGCCATAGCCTGCTCGCAACTGTTGAACACTTAACATGGCATTCATGCAGACAACTCCGCCTGACGCAAACGCGCTGCCGTACCGTGTCCCAAATAAGCTTCAATCACTTGAGGATGTCGGGTTACTTCGGCAGGCGTGCCTTGCGCAATCAATTGGCCTTGGGCCAAAACCCACACATGCTCAGCCAGACTCATGACCGCTTGCATCACGTGTTCAATCATGAGCACCGTGATACCCGAGGCTGCAATCGAACGGATGACTGGAATCATGTCGGCAATTTCTTGGGGGTTCAACCCCGCCAGCACTTCGTCCAACAACAATAACTTAGGCTCAGTGGCCAAAGCTCTGGCCAATTCCAAGCGCTTGCGGCCAGCCACTGTCAAATCACTGGCCAACTTGTCCAACTGATCGGCTAAACCCACGCGCTCAGCTACTTGTGCTGCCATGGCCAAAGCTTGCGTTCTAGATGCTGTGTGCAAATGCGCACCTACTGCAATGTTTTCACGCACTGTTTGGGCCGCGAAAGGCTGCACAATTTGGAAAGTGCGTGTCATGCCCAATTGAGCATTCAAATGCGGTGCTTGCCCCGTGATGTCTTGACCCTGCAAAATGACACGCCCAGTGTCGGGCTTTAGAAATCCTGACAGCAATGCAAACAAGGTGGTCTTGCCTGCACCATTGGGGCCAATCAAGGCAGTCAAAGAGCCTTGAGTCACAGACAGGCTCACATCTTGAACAGCTTTCAAGCCGCCAAAGGACCGACTCACACCTTGAACTTCCAACAAAGGCTTAGTCATTGCGCCTCCACGACTTGGGCGTGTAGCTTGCCAATCCAGCAATGCCACGTGGCAAGAACATCACAATCACAATGAGCACTGAGCCGTAAATGATCATGTTGATGCCAGGCATTTGGCCAAACAAATTGCGCGTGACATCGGCCAACACGTGCAGCGCTAATGCGCCCAATATGGGCCCCCACAAAGTTCCCATGCCGCCCACGATGGCTCCCACCAAAGCTTCTACCGAAGTATGCGAGCCAAAACCAATGGCAGGGTCGATGTATTGAAACACCTGCACATAAAACGCGCCTGCAGATCCCATCAAACCACCCGAGAGAACCGTGGCCCAAGTTTTGACGTGAAAGGGATTGACCCCCACTGCACGGGCTGCATCTTCGTTGTCGCGCACGGCTTGCAAATAAGCCCCAAATCGTGAATTTCGCAAGTAAGCTGTGACGCACAAAGCCAAAGTGACCAAGCCCAACATCAGCCAAACAAAGCCAGCGCGAGATCCAAATTGCATGTTGCCTACAGACTCCTTCAAGGGCAACATGAGGCCCACACCTGCACCTGTGAATGGCACCGACAAACACACAATTCGAAACACTTCTGCAAAGGCCAAAGTGACCAATGCAAAGTAAGAGCCCTTCAGGCCATATCTAAATGAGAGGGCTCCCACCCACGCCCCCACCAGTGCCGCCATCAACATGGCTGCAGGCAACGCCAGCCAGGGGCTCCAGCCCCAAGACAATTGGGCGATCGCTTGAAAATAAGCGCCGATTCCAAAAAACAAAGCATGTCCAAAAGAGAACTGACCGCCAAAGCCACCCAGCACATTCCACGCTTGCGCAATGAGACACGCAAACAAAGCCATCATCACAAAATTCAAAACAACACCGGAGTGCGTAAAAAATGGAATGGCCGCCACAATCCAAACAAACAGCGCAATGCTGAAAATATCTTTGCGCACTTGTGTCATGAAAAGCACCTCATGTCTTGGCCCCAAAAAAACCTTCCGGCCTTAACAAAAGCACACCAATGAAAATGACGAAGATGCCTACCTGACCTAAAGACTCACCTAAAAATAAACCGCCAAACGACTCCACCACGCCAATCAACAAACCACCCAACAGCGCGCCAGCAAAACTGCCCATGCCGCCTAACACCACCACCGTGAAGGCCACCAACACAAAGCCATTGCCCACTTGGGGGTTGACGTAGTAAGCAGGTAACAAGAAACAAGCGGCGGCACCTAAGCAAGCCAAACCCAAGCCAAAGCACATGGCGTACACGTGCTCCACATCAATGCCCATCAGACGGGCGCCTTGTTTTTCCTTGGCAACTGCGCGAATGGCTCGGCCTAAATCTGTGCGTTGCAAAATCACAATCAGCAAAGCAGAGACCACCAAGGCACCCGCAAAAGCCACTAATTTAGGCAAAGACACCATCACTTGGGCAGCCTCCGGTCCTATGGCCACTGTGGTCAATGTGTAGGCTGTCTCGATGGTTCGGGTGTCTGATTTGAAAAATAACAGGGCGAAGTTTTCCATCACGATGGAAAGGCCCAAAGTGACCAGCAAAATATTTTCATCTTTGCCATGGCTGGCCCGGTTAATCACGATGCGCTGCATGGCATAGCCCAGCACAAACATGGCGGGCACCATGATCGGCAAAGCCACATACGGGTCAATGCCCCAACGCTCTTTCAGCGCATAGACACCATACAGGGCCATCATGAGTGAGGCACCATGCGCAAAATTGATGATGTGCAACACACCATAGATCAAGGTCAACCCGAGCGCAATCAAAGCATAGACTGCGCCCGTGGTCAGACCATTGAGCAAGGCCGACAGCAAAATGCTGGCATCAAACATCATCAAACTCTATTGCTGACCGACTCAAACAGAAAGCATCAAGCATTCAAGGGGAAGATAGGTTCCACTTCGCGGTAGTCGCGTGGCACGATCACCTTGATGTCGCCCTTGACCACTTGCGTCATCAAAGGTTGTGCACCCATGTTTTGGCCATTGACAAACTGCGTGGCGCCATACGGCATGATGTGATTCGAGAAGGTGCTCTTGTTCAAAGCATCAATGATGGCGGCACGGTCGATCGACTTGGCGCGCTCAATGGCATCGGCCAACAAGGACATGGCGGTGTAGGTCATGAACACTTCATAGCTGAAGAACTGGCCTTGCGCTTCCACACGTTTTTTGAGTTCCAACGAACGCTTGTCGCGGGGGTTGAACCAGTGGTTGCAATCGATGATGCCGTTGGCGGCTTCTGGAAACTCTTTGACAAACTTGTAGCTAGATGCAGCGCCGCCGAGCACTGAGTAAATGGCTTTCGGCGAAATTTTTTGCTGCTGCATGGTGCGAACCAACAACGCATATTCGTTGTAGTAGTTGGCAGGAATCACGATGTCAGGGTTGACTTGCTTGATGCGCAGTGCAATGTTGTTGAAATCGCGCGTGGGGTTGGCATGCTTGATCACTTCTTTCACGTCATAGCCATAACCAGGCAATTCTTTGGACAGCAAATTGGCTGTACCCGTGCCAAACAAAGACTCCTCGTGAATGATCATCACAGTGCGTGCTGGCTTGCCTGCTGCTGTGTTCAACACGTGCAAGTTAGCCACAGCCACTTCGGCACATTTTCTGTAGCCCGGTCCAAAGCGAAACGTGTTTTTCAAACCGCGTTCCACAATTTGATCGGCCACGCCAACGTCCACCACGTGAGGCAAGTTGTACTTGGCTGCCGCTTGGGTGGTGGCCAAACAAATGGCAGAAGCAAACGCACCCACCACCGCGCACACACCAGCTTCGTTCATCTTCTCAATTTCGGCCGTGCCGGCTTGTGGACTTGACTGAGCATCGCCCAACATGGCTTCAATTTTGGCGCCGCCCAATGACTTGATACCGCCCGCCTTGTTGATGTCTTCAATGGCCATCAATGCGCCCATGCGGCACTGCTGACCCGAATACGCAAGCGCACCCGTAACAGGGTGCAACACACCCACTTTCACTGCCTTCGCTTGCGCGCCGGCAATCAAAGGGAAAGACATGGCAGAAGCCGCGGCTGCGGTCTGGCTCATAAAGTGACGACGTGTGGTCATGGGAAGCTCCTTTGGTAGTTCTAGGTGAAGATCAATGAAAATTAGCCGACAGTTCCTTGTCCACCCAGATTTGGGCGTCAATACTGCCAACACGGGACAACTGCATTTGGTACTCGTAACGATCAGGGCGATAAAGGCCCTGCAACCACTGAACAGGTTTTTCCTGATCATCGTAAATCAAACGGCGAACTGCCAACAAGGCAGAACCCACTGGCACGTCCAAATGACGCGCCGTGTCGGCATCGGCCAAGCGAGCAGAAATGGATTGTTCTGCGCGACCCACCTTGACACCCGCCTCTTCCAACAAAACCAAAATTGGCTTTTGCGCCAACTCCCGACGGCCAAAACCATGCGCAATGGCTTCTGGCACCCAAGTGGTGATGTGAGAGACAGGGCCTTCACGCGTACTGCGAACACGCTCGGCTTTTTGCACCATGGCACCCGCAGTTAACTGCAACTTATCGCAGATATCTTTGGGCGCCTTGAGGTGCTGCACAGAAATAACTTTGACGGAAGTTCGAAGACCCATGGTGACCAAGTTTTCTAACAAGCCCGTCAATCTGGCTTGCTGACCTTCATGGTTTGACACTTGACTCAACTTGACTGGTTTGTCGAAACTTTTTTGATGCAATGGCCGCGTTCCCCTGCCTGGCTCTCGTTTGATGAGGCCCTCTTCGGCCATTTGAGACAAGGCTCGCCGCACCGTGACGCGTGCCACTGAATACTGTTGCATGAGCGCCAACTCACCCGGCAATCCGGAATCAAACTTGCCTTCCTGCAATTTTTCACACAAGACCAGATAAATCTGATGGTACTTGGGCAAGGGTAGGTTTTGATTCATGGCGACAGTGTTCCATCAGTCCTAATGATCTGTCAATAGGACATTCCATAGGACAAATTCAGGGCATGACTCGCGGCCCAAGAAAATCGCTTCACGCAATGCGCTCAGCCTGGCTCAAAGTTCAGGCGTATTGGGTTCTGAGTTCTCGCTTGAGCAATTTACCGCTGGGGTTTTTCGGCAGCGCCTGTGCAAACACCACCCGCTTGGGCGACTTGAAACTGGCCATGTTTTGGTTGCAATGCGCCATCACTTCAGCCTCGGTCAGGGACTGCCCCGTCTTCAGCACAATCACTGCGGTCACGGCCTCTACCCACTTGGGGTCAGGCAGTCCGATCACCGCCACTTCACTGACGGCGCTTAAACGGTAAATCATCTCTTCGACTTCGCGACTGGCCACGTTTTCACCACCCGTTTTGATCATGTCCTTCTTGCGGTCCACCACACTGATGTACCCCTCCTCATCGATGGTGGCCAAGTCGCCGCTGTGAAACCAATCGCCGGTAAAAGCGGCACGGGTTTTTTCAGCGTCATTGAAATAACCCAGCATCAAATGGGGCGAGCGGTGCACAATTTCACCCACCTCACCTGGCGTCACGTCTTGCATGTCATCGTTCACCACCCGTGTTTCTACGTTCAACACCGCACGCCCGCAGGAACCGGGCTTGCGCAACTGATCTTCTGGGCCAAGCATGGTGGCCAATGGTGCAATTTCGGTTTGGCCATACAAATTCCACAAGCGCACCTTGGGCAGACGCGAGGCCAATTCTTTCAGAACTTCAACGGGCATGATTGATGCGCCGTAATAGCCCTTCGCCAAATGCGCGAGCTTGTTGGGGTCAAACAAGGGGGAACGCAAGAGCGCGATCCAGACCGTGGGCGGGGCAAAGAAGCTGGTGATTTTGTATTTCTCAATGAGCGCCAACAAATTGTCGGGCACGGGCTTGGAGGTGATCACATTGCTGCTGCCAATGTAAATGGCCGGGCCAAAAAACACATCGAGCTGCGCACAGTGGTAAAGCGGCAAGGCATGCAAGGCCAAATCGTGCTCTGCAATTTCAGCGTTGACCACGCAACTCACGTACTGCCAAAGCACCGCGTCATGGGTCAACATGGCCCCTTTGGGCATGGACTCTGTGCCACTGGTGTACACGATTTGGGCCAAGTCTTGGCTGGCCAAGCCTGATTCGGGCAAGGCGGCTTGGCAGGCAGCCAACTCATGGAAGTTGTGCATGCCAGTGACGGGTTCAGAGTCATCTTCCGAGGGCAACCAGACAAACTGTTTAACCTGGGTTTCCAATGTCGCTGCCAGCTTGGCCAATTCTGCCAAGCCACTGTCTGTGGCCAAAGTTTGTGCGCCAGCATGGCGCAAGATGTAAGCCACTTCATCGGCCTTCAACATGAAATTGATAGGCACCATGACTGCGCCCATTCGCGCCAAGGCAAAGCGCATCGCGGCAAATCCGTGAGAGTTTCGAGCCAAAACTGCCACCCGGTCTCCCGACTTCACACCCACACCCGAAAGACCAGCGGCAAGGCGCGACACCAGCGCATCAAATTCAGCATAAGTCCAAGCCGTTTGACCGCACACAATGCCCAACTTTTGGGGCAATCGCAAAGCAGTGCGCCGCAGCGCATCGGCAATGGTTTGGCGCCTGACAGCAGGCGAAATAAGGGGCTGTGCCGCAGTTGACATTCAAAAACTCCAAATCAAATCGATAATGGCGTGATTGAACTTGAAAATTGAGAGACTGCAATTGGCACTTCCACCACCCTCCCCCCGAAAACTGTCACATACGAGAACCGCAGTCTATTCAGGCTTCGAGCGGGAAGACGGCATGTGGGACATTGAAGCCGCACTCACCGACGTCAAAACCTACAGCTTCGTCATTCCCAGTCAAGGCCCGCGCGAAGCAGGGCAGCCCATTCATGGTTTGAACATTCGCCTCACCGTGGACGATCAATTCATCATCCACGATGTGCTCACCGACATGGCGCACATTCCCCACCCAGAATGCGACCAAGCTCCCCAAGGCATGCACAAATTGATTGGCTGCACCCTGGGTTCAGGTTGGCGCAAAACCATTGACGCGCACATTGGCGGCATTGCGGGGTGCACCCATTTGCGAGAGATGTTGTTCAACATGGCCACGGCGGCTTACCAAACCATTCCCTCTGCGCGGCAATTTAGAAACCAGCAAGCCGGTTTGCCCGATACGGTTCCCACCACACCGCCTCCGCATGTGGGTAAATGCATGTCATGGGCCTTTGACGGACCCGTGGTGCAACGCCATTACCCCATGTTTTATAGAAAACCGGGCGAAACCCAATGACGCAGTCCCTGCGATAATCTGCCTTTCCAATGCGCGCCGCCATGGCGCGCTCCTTCCATCAGCCCCTGGATATAAACCAGTCACCGCTTGGAGTCTCTTGTGAGTAAAAAAGTATTTATCAAAACCTTCGGGTGCCAAATGAACGAGTACGACTCGGACAAAATGGCCGACGTCATGAAGGCTGCCGAGGGTTACGAGCCCACCCAAAACGTCGACGAAGCCGACCTTATTTTGTTCAACACCTGCTCGGTGCGTGAACGCGCACAGGAAAAAGTGTTCAGCGACTTAGGCCGCGTGAAGCACCTCAAAGAAAAAGGTGTTTTGATTGGCGTGGGCGGCTGCGTCGCCAGCCAAGAAGGCGCCGACATCATCAAACGTGCACCCTACGTCGACGTGGTGTTTGGCCCGCAAACTTTGCACCGACTGCCCGAACTATTGGCCGCTCGCAGCGCCAAAAAACGACCCCAAGTCGACATCTCTTTTCCTGAAATTGAAAAGTTCGATCACCTGCCGCCCGCCAAGATGGACGGCCCCACCGCCTTCGTGTCCATCATGGAAGGTTGCAGCAAATATTGCAGCTACTGCGTAGTGCCTTACACCCGCGGCGAAGAAGTCAGCCGTCCCTTTGAAGACGTGTTGGTCGAAATAGCAGGCTTGGCCGAACAAGGCGTGCGCGAAGTCACGTTATTGGGTCAAAACGTCAATGCCTACCGCGGCAAAATGGGCGGCACGGCAGAGATTGCCGACTTTGCGCTCCTAATTGAATACGTGGCCGACATGCCAGGGATTGAGCGCATTCGCTACACCACCAGCCATCCCAATGAATTTACCCAGCGCCTGATTGATGTCTACGACAAAGTGCCCAAACTGGTCAGCCACTTGCACTTGCCCGTGCAACACGGCTCAGACAGAATTTTGATGGCCATGAAGCGCGGCTACACCGCCATGGAATACAAAAGCACCATTCGCAAACTGCGTGCCATTCGCCCCGACATGGCCATGAGCAGTGACTTCATTGTGGGCTTCCCAGGCGAAACCGACGAAGACTTCAACAAGATGATGAAGCTGATTGACGACGTGGGTTACGACACCAGTTTCAGCTTTATCTTCAGTCCGCGTCCTGGTACCCCAGCGGCCAACTTGCAAGATGACACACCGCACGACGTCAAGCTCAAGCGCTTGCACCATTTGCAAGCCACCATTGAAGCCAATGTGAAACGCATTGGCGACAGTCGCCTGAACACGGTACAACGCATTTTGGTAGAGCGCCCAGCGCGCAAAGACGCCACCGAAATGGCTGGCCGCACGGAGTGCAACCGGGTGGTCAACTTTCCAGCCGGCCCCAACGGCATGCGCTTGGTGGGTCAGATGGTCGATGTGCGAATTGACACCGCCTTGTCGCATTCATTGCGCGGCGAGTTGGTTCTCACAGAATCAACCGTCTCAACGCTTTAAACAATGGCGGCGAAAGTCGCCATGTTCAATGCGCGGTCTACCCGCCAAAGACCAGTTGTAAACATAGACTTGCGCAGTCACAGTTTGCGGCCCTTCAGCGTGTTGCCATTGCACCTGAATTGGCACACGCACGTACATTGAGTTTTCAATTGAATCAGGGTCCACTTCTTCTAATTCGTCCAAAGCTTGCCATTGCGTTGGCTCAATTTGATACAACTCACCCAACACAGGGCACAGTGGCAGTGCCCACGTACCCTGCAAACTGAGCGCTGGATATTCGCCCATGTCAAACAAAGCTGCATGAATATGGGCTTCGCCCAAACAAGTTGCACCTGCCATGTGTTGGTGGTTACTCAGGCCCGACAGCAAAGTGCCGTAAACAAACAAAAGGTTTTCAGAATTCATACTTTGCTTCAAGAAGTGGCCCGCATCTTTTGCACTTGTGCCAGAAATGAACTGACTCGAAGCTTAAATCATTTTCTTTCTCAGCATTTTGCGTTAAAGTGATTTGATGAGAGCAGAACAAAATGAGCGCGTCACGCGCATTGGCCCCGGTACCCCTTGTGGGCAAGTCATGCGCCACTATTGGCACCCAGTGGCCTTGCTCGATGAGTTCAATCCCGCGCTAGATCCCAACATGGGCGTTCGAGCCGTCAAGGCCGTCAAGTTGCTAGGCCAAGATTTGGTCTTGTTCAAAAACGCACAAGGCGAATTTGGTTTGCTAGACCGCGACTGTCCGCACCGCGGGGCCGACCTGGCCTACGGCCGCAATGAAGGCGATGGCCTTCGATGCCCCTTTCACGGTTGGAAATTTGACGTCACAGGTCAGTGCCTAGAAACACCTGCCGAGCCTCAAGGCAGCGTGTTGTGCACCCGCATCAAGCAGCGCAATTACCCCGTCCAAGAAAGCAGCGGCATTTTGTTTGCATGGATGGGCGCTGAAGGCAGTACCCCGCCGCCCTTGCCAGAACTCGATTGTTTCAAAGCACCTGGCACACACACCTTCGCATTCAAAGGCTTGTGGCATTGCAATTGGCTTCAAGCATTTGAAGTGGGCATCGACCCTGCCCATGCTTCTTTCTTGCACCGTTTTTTCAACGACGCCTCGCTTGAAGACACCTACGGCAAGCAATTTCGCGGCGCCAGTGCCGGCGAAATAGAAGGTGAAAAATGGCCCATGACAAAGGTCATGCGCGAGTTTGATCAGCCTGAGATTTCTTTCACAGAAAAGCCCTACGGCTTTCAACTGACCACCCTCAGGCCCTTGAACGAAAAACTCACGCACGTTCGCATTACCAATTCCTTGTTTCCCAACACCTTTGTCATTCCCTTGTCGGAAACCATGACCATCACCCAAATGCACGTGCCAGTCGATGACACGCGCACTTACTGGTATGCGGTGTTCACCAGCTTTGCCGATCCCGTCAACAAAGATGCCATGCGCAAGCAGCGCTTGGAGGCTGTCAGTTTGCCCGACTACATTCCAAAATCTGGCAAACACAACCAATGGGGATTTAACCCAGAAGAGCAAATGACGCGCACCTTTTTAGGCATGGGCGAAGACGACATCAATGTGCATGATCAGTGGGCTTGCGAAAGCATGGGCGCCATCCAAAACCGCACACGCGAACATTTGGGCACCTCCGACAAAGTGATCATTGCCAACCGGCGCATTTTGGCCAAAGCCATTGACGACGTGGCCGCGGGTTTATTGCCGCCAGGGTTTGCCAACCCTGAAGTGGCCGCATCTCGAACAGGACCGGACACGGTGGATGGCATTGCACCCGCCCACGGTTGGCAAACATGGTCCACAGACACCATGCAGGCCAAACGCGATGGCGCACCTTGGAATGCTTCATTGACCAAAGCCGCATGAATTTAAAACGCATCAGCTTTGCCGAACAATGCGGCCAGAACACGCCTCACAGGCAAGCTGAAGTTCAAAGGGTTCTGTCCTTGGCTCAAGCCTCAGGCCTTGAATGGATACGTTTGGTGTGGTGCGATGTGCACGGTAGTTTGCGCGGCAAAACATGGGTCACCTCCGAGTTGGCCACCGCCTTCGCAGAGGGCATGGGCATGGTCAGCACCCTCATGCTCAAAGACACTTCCGACCGCACGGTGTACAAGGTGTTCGAGGCCAATGTCAAAACTGAGTTGCCTGGCTTTGAAGGCGCCAGCAATGTCATGCTGTTGCCCGATCCCAGCACTTTCAAAATACTGCCATGGGCCGAAAAAACCGGATGGCTGTTGTGCCAGCCGTGGTTTCCCAACGGTCAAGCCGTGCCATATGACTCACGCCGCACCTTGCAAAGCGCGCTTGAAAAAGTGGCCGCCAAAGGCTGGGGCATGAAATGCGGTCTTGAAGTTGAATTTCACATTTACAAACTCAAAGATGCAGACCATGGCGATGATGCCGATCCTGTACAAGCGTCATGGCCAGGGCCCGCACCCCAAGTCAGCATGATCCATCCTGGCTTCAACTTGTTAAATGAGTTGTGGTTTGACCGCGCAGAACCTGCTCTGAGAATTGTGAAGCAAACCGCTCAGGACTTGGGTTTGCCGCTGTTATCTTTAGAGATTGAACTCGGCCCCAGCCAAGTTGAAGCGGTGTTCAAAGTCACCGATGCCATGACCGCCGCCGACAACATGGTCTTGTTCAGAAACGCCGTCAAACAAGCCTTGCGGCGAGGCGGTTATCACGCCACGTTCATGTGCCGACCCCCGTTTGACAACATCATGAGCAGCGGCTGGCACCTGCACCAATCGCTTTATGACTTGTCTTCTGGGCACAATCTTTTTGCACGGACTTCACAACAAGATATTCAAGAAGCCCAAGCTCTTCGAGCCAACGATGCTCGCCATACGCTGTCCAACATGGGCGCACATTATTTGGCAGGCTTGTTGGCGCATGGCCAAGGCATGACGTCTTTGTGCACCACCACCGTGAATGGCTTTGGCCGCTTCAAACCCAACGCACTTGCGCCGCAAGCCATTTTGTGGGGTCGTGACAACCGGGGTGCCATGCTCAGAGTGGTGGGCGGCGCGGGCGACCCTGCCACACGCATTGAAAACAGATTGGGTGAACCTGCCGCCAACCCCTACTTGTACATGGCCTCGCAAATTTTGGCTGGGTTAGATGGCATTCAAAATTCATTCAGTGCGCCCGAGGCTACAGAAACGCCCTATGCCGAGGGCGGCACGCGCCTGCCGATCACGTTGGGCGAAGCTCTGACACACCTGGACGCAGACGCGGTTTTGAATGCAGGCTTAGGCCGAGATTTTGTGCGCTATTACCAACGCATCAAGCAGTCAGAGCAAACACGTTTCAATGAAGCAGAAGACCCCGTTGAATTTCAGCGGCGCGAATATTTCAGCCGCATTTAAGGTCTGCCCACGCAAAACTGCCGGGCAACTTAGCATCGGCTATTAGCGTTTCATGCCGGGGAATCCACCCCCGCCCATGCCACCCAAGCCTCCCATACCCTTCATACCGCCCAAGCGCTTCATCATTTTCATCATGCCGCCGCCCGACATTTTTTTCATCATGTCTTGCATCTGCTCAAACTCTTTGAGCAAGCGGTTCACCTCTTGCACTTGAACACCCGCGCCCATGGCAATTCGGCGCTTGCGCGTGGCCTTGATGAGTTCAGGTTTGCTGCGCTCCCTGAGCGTCATGCTGTGAATGATGCCTTGCTTGCGGGCCATGTCTTTTTCTGCTTTGCCCAAATCCATGTTGCCCGCTTTGGCCGCCAGTTGGCTGGGCAATTTGTCCATCAAACTCGACAAACCACCCATCTGTTTCATTTGCTGAATTTGTGCCAAGAAGTCATTCAAATCAAAGCCAGCGCCGCTTTTGACTTTGGCCGCCATTTTTTGGGCGGCCTCCATGTCGATGCCTGCCGTGACTTGCTCGACCAAGGCTAAGATATCGCCCATGCCCAAAATGCGGCCAGCATGACGCTCGGCATCAAACACTTCGAGACCATCAATTTTTTCGCTGGTACCTGCAAACTTGATGGGAGCGCCCGTGATTTGACGCACAGACAAAGCAGCGCCACCGCGTGAGTCGCCATCCATCTTGGTCAGCACAATGCCAGTGAGTGGCAGCGCATCGCTAAATGCTTTGGCCGTGTTGGCGGCATCTTGACCTTGCATGGCATCGACCACAAACAAGGTTTCCACCGGATTCAAAACAGCATGCAGTTCGCGAATTTCGGCCATCAAGGCTTCGTCAATGGCCAAGCGACCGGCTGTATCTACCAACAGCACGTCAAAGAAATGTTTGCGTGCGTAATCAATGGCGGCGCGCGCAATGTCCAAGGGCTTTTGATCGGGTGAGCTTGGGAACCATTCAGCGCCAGCTTGTGCCGTGACAGTTTTCAACTGCTCAATGGCCGCGGGTCGGTAGACGTCGCCCGACACAGTCAGCACTTTTTTCTTGCGCTTTTCTATTAAGTGCTTGGCCAATTTGGCCGTGGTGGTGGTTTTACCGGCACCTTGCAAGCCCGCCATCAAAATCACCGCCGGCGGTTGCGCCGCTAAATTGATGTCGGCCACACCATCGCCCATGGTGGCGGCCAGTTCGCGGTTCACGATGGCCACCAAGGCTTGGCCGGGTTTCAAAGAACCCAAGACCTCTTGACCTAAGGACTTTTCTTTGACACGGGCAATGAAATCGCGAACGACTGGCAGCGCAACGTCGGCTTCCAAGAGCGCCATGCGCACCTCACGCAGCATGTCGGACACGTTGGATTCAGTGATCCGCGCTTGTCCACTGATCTGCTTAACAAGTAGCGAGAGTTTGTCGGTGAGAGCGGAGGCCATAAAGAAAATTTTTCATAAACCGCTAGCTTTTGAGCCCATTGCCAGATTGCAGCGGCTCAAAACGCTAAACTAGGAAGTATGATTTTAGCCAGTCCCTCCGAATTGGCGATGTGGTTGACTGTTTTAACCGTCATCGCCTATGGCATTCCCGCTCTTGTAGCCGATCGAATGGGCCCCAACTTGACCCGTCGATACCTGTGGCTGGCTTGGGTCATGCACGCTTTCACGCTGGGCCTGGGTTTGTGGGGAGAAACACCCCGCTTTGGTTTTGCGCCGGCTTTGTCGGTCACCATCTGGTGGGTCTTGACTGCTTACACCTTTGAGAGCCAATACTTTCCAAAGTTCAAAGCACGTTGGGCCATGGCGGCTTTGGGCAGCGCCGCAGTGGTGCTGTCTTGGTACTTCCCCGGTCAAGCCCTTCAAGTGTCTGCCTCTATTTGGCTACCCCTGCACTGGGCTTTGGGCATTGCGTCGTATGGCATGTTTGCAGCCGCTGTGGTTCACGCAGCGCTCATGACCAACGCCGAGATTGAAATTCGCAAAGGCAACGAAAACCAAAGCGGCCTGCCCTTGCTCACGCTCGAACGCCTGATGTTCCGCTTCGTGCTTCTGGGCTTTATTTTGCTCACCTTGACTCTCATCGCGGGCTTTGTTTTTGGCGAACAGCTGTACGGTGCTACAGGCGTTCAATGGAAGTGGGATCACAAAACCGTATTTTCTGTTTTGTCTTGGCTCACCTTTGGCGCCCTTTTGCTCGGACGCCATCAGTTTGGTTGGCGTGGCAGGCGCGCGGTGCGGGTGCTCTATATTGGCTCAGCATTTTTATTGTTCGCCTACGCCGGATCGCGGTTTGTTCTTGAAGTCATTTTGGGACGCAGCCTTTGAAAATCTTCATTTTTTTGCTGGCTGTTTTATTTGGGGTTTGGTTGTGGCGAAGAAACCGCCTGAATGCACTCAAAGAGAAACAACAAGACAAGTCTCACAATGCTGCAGCCCAGGGCAATGCCAATTCCAAAGTTGACTTGCAAGAACCTAGCGCCATGCACGCATGTGATCATTGCGGCGTTCATCTGCCCGAATCAGACATGACAAAAGGCCGCGTCGGTCGTTATTGTTCAGAATCCCATCGCCAAGCCGCAGGCGATCAGTTGGCCTGAGTGCCATGAGCTTTGACAATTGGCAACAGGGCTGGTGCCAAGGCGCTGAAAAATGCGAGTCGCCCAATTTTGGCCCACGCCCCCCTAGCGCCAGTCTTGATTTGCTGGTGATTCACTCCATCAGCCTCCCTCCCGGAGAGTTTGGCACGGGCGCCGTTCAACGACTCTTTACCAATCAACTCGACTGGGAAGCCCATCCCTACTTCGCATCGATTCGAGGCTTGGAAGTTTCTTCACACTTTTTCATTGAACGAACGGGCAAGGTTTGGCAATTTGTGAGCTGCGAGCAACGCGCTTGGCACGCCGGCGTTTCAAGTTACCGAGGCCGCAACAATTGCAATGACGACTCGATTGGCATTGAACTGGAAGGCTTAGAAGGCGGCAGCTTTGAAGCGGCTCAATACGAAAGCTTGGCGCCGCTTTGTTTGGCGCTTGGCAAGCACTACCCCATTGCGCACATTGCAGGCCATGAACACATTGCACCCGGCAGAAAAAAAGACCCAGGTCCTGGTTTCGATTGGGCTTTGTTGAAAAAAAATGTGGCGTGGCCGCATCAGTTTTTTCCCGATAACTGAATTATTTAGAACATTTTTTCTTCACTGCATTTTTGCCATTTGTTCGCACCGTTTTAGTGTCTTCAGTGTGCGAAGGCATCAAGTCAATTTGGCAACGCATTTATTTGTAAGGATTTGCGAAGGCAATTGCAAGAAAACCCGCACCAAATATAGAGTCTCTACAAAACTTGCAGATTTGATGCGGATTTCAAGCCATCTTTTTTTTTCCAAAAACAGTCACATTTGCATGATTTCTGAGTCTCTCAAAGTACCCTACTTGCACAGAAACACAAATATTCACCAAACACTACCCCTAGTGGCTTGAAATCATCTTAGACCCCATATATAGTGTCTGAACGCCAAAGTCACGGTCTAGTGAAAACCAAGAAAACCACCTCTTTGTCGAACCACAATAACTTAAAACCGAACTGCCCTTGATCACAGAGAACGCCATGCAAATTGAGCTAAATCAAACGCCTACCAACACCAGCTTATTGAGCAACCCCAGCACTTCACAGACCCCGCCATCTGCAAGCCATGCATTGGCAAATTACCAAATCATTCGCCGAAATGGCGCTGTGGTTCCCTTCGAACCCAACAAAATTGCTGTTGCCCTCATGAAGGCCTTTTTGGCAGTGCACGGCACCCAAGGCGCAGCTTCGGCCAGCGTGCGCGAAGTGGTGGACGGTTTGACGCAAGCGGTCATTCGCGCTTTGGTGCGCTCACGCCCAGGCGGCGGCACTTTCCACATCGAAGATGTCCAAGATCAGGTAGAACTTGGCCTCATGCGCAGCAGCAACCACGAAGTGGCTCGGTCCTACGTGTTGTACCGCGAGCGCCGCACGCAAGAGCGCGCCCAAGTGAAAGAAGAAAAAGCGGCGGCTAGTGCACACCCCACGCTTCACGTCTTGGATGGCGGCCAACGCGTGCCCCTAGACATCAACTATTTACAAGGCCTCATCGTCAATGCTTGCCAAGGCTTGGGCAAAGACGTGCATCCCGACCCCATCGTGTCTGAAACCATGCGCAACCTCTATGACGGCGTGCCCATGGAAGAGGTTTACAAGGCGTCTATCTTGGCGTCTCGCACTCTGATCGAAAAAGACCCTGACTACACGTACGCCACTGCGCGCCTCTTGATGCACACCATTGCCAAAGAAGTCTTGGGCAAAGAAGTGCTCTTGAAAGACATGGCCGCTCACTATCTTGACTACTTCCCCGGCTACATCAAGAAGGGCGTAGACAACGGCTTGCTCGACGAAAAACTGATGCAGTTCGACTTGCCAAGATTGGGCGCAGCCCTCAAAGCCGATCGCGATTTGCAGTTTGACTACCTCGGTCTGCAAACTTTGTACGACCGCTACTTCTTGCACGTGCGCAAAACCCGCATCGAGTTGCCCCAGTCCTTCTTCATGCGCGTGGCCATGGGCCTGGCCTTAGGCGAAGCCGACCGCGAAGCCCGTGCCATCGAGTTCTACGAAGTGCTGTCATCGTTTGACTTCATGTCCAGCACGCCCACACTGTTTAACAGTGCTGGTTTGCGCTCACAGCTCTCAAGCTGCTACCTCACCACCGTGCCCGACGACCTGGATGGCATTTACGAGTCCATCAAAGAAAACGCTTTGCTGTCTAAATTTGCTGGCGGCTTAGGCAATGACTGGACACGCGTTCGCGCTTTGGGCAGTCACATCAAGGGCACCAACGGCGAATCACAAGGTGTGGTGCCCTTCCTCAAAGTGGTCAATGACACCGCCGTGGCGGTCAACCAAGGCGGCAAGCGCAAAGGCGCGGTCTGCACTTACCTAGAAACATGGCACTTAGACATTGAAGAGTTCTTAGAACTGCGTAAAAACACTGGCGACGACCGCCGCCGCACGCACGACATGAACACGGCCAACTGGATTCCCGACCTGTTCATGCGCCGCGTCATGGAAAACGGCACTTGGACCTTGTTCTCACCTTCAGACTGCCCCGACTTGCACGACAAATTTGGCATTGCGTTCGAAAAAGCCTATGTGGCTTACGAGCAAAAAGCCGCCGCCGGCGAAATCAAGCCCAGCCGCACCATTCAGGCCAACGACCTGTGGCGCAAGATGCTCTCCATGCTGTTTGAAACAGGTCATCCTTGGATCACGTTCAAAGACGCTTGCAACATTCGCTCACCTCAGCAACACGCTGGCGTGGTGCACTCCTCTAATTTGTGCACCGAAATCACCTTGAACACCAGCGACACCGAAACCGCGGTGTGCAACTTGGGTTCAGTGAATTTGCCACAGCACTTGATGGACGGCCCCAACGGCAAACAACTTGACCACGCCAAACTGCAGCGCACCATCAAAACGGCCATGCGCATGCTCGACAACGTGATCGACATCAATTACTACGCTGTCAAAAAAGCACGCGACTCTAATATGCGTCACCGCCCTGTGGGCCTGGGACTCATGGGCTTCCAAGATGCGCTCTACCAAAAACGCGTGCCCTATGCCTCTCAAGAGGCCGTGGAATTTGCAGACACCTCCATGGAAGCCATCTGCTACTACGCTTACTGGGCGTCCACCGAGTTGGCCGCCGAGCGCGGCAAGTACTCCAGCTACCAAGGCTCTTTGTGGGACCAAGGCATCATGCCTTTGGACACCCTCGACATGCTCCAAAAAGAGCGCGGCGGCTATGTAGAAGTAGACCGCAGCAGCACCATGGACTGGGATGCTTTGCGCAAGAAGATTGCCAAAGACGGCATGCGCAACTCCAACTGCGTGGCCATTGCGCCTACCGCCACCATCTCCAACATCATTGGTGTCGATGCCTGTATTGAGCCATGCTTTGGCAACTTGTCCGTCAAGTCCAACTTGTCTGGCGAGTTCACCATCATCAACAGCTACCTGGTGCGCGACTTGAAGCGCCTGGGTCTGTGGGACGATGTCATGGTCATGGACTTGAAGCACTTCGACGGCTCATTGCGCCCCATCGACCGTGTACCCCAAGAAATCAAGTCTTTGTACGCCACCGCCTTTGAAGTAGAAACCACCTGGATTGTCGAAGCAGCCGCACGTCGCCAAAAGTGGATTGACCAAGCGCAGTCACTCAACATCTACATGTCAGGCGCATCTGGCAAGAAGCTTGACGACACTTACAAGCTGGCTTGGTTGCGCGGCCTCAAAACCACTTACTATCTGCGCACCATCAGCGCCACGCACGCCGAGAAATCGACCGTGTCTAACAACCAGATGAATGCGGTGTCGTCTGGCGCAGCATCAGGTGGTGCAACATCGAACGCATCAGGCGCTTCGCAGTTTTCTGCAGTGCCCGCCACCGATGTGAAATTCACCGCCATCGACGATGTGGGCTGCGAAGCTTGCCAATGATTTTTTAAATTTCCCAATTCAAAAAATCACCATTCAGAAATCACTGCAAAGATCATTGAAGCGAACTTCGAGAAGAAATGCAAAACAAGACGATGCAAAAGCACAACACTTCTTCGCGTGATTTCATTTCATTTCAAAACATTGCTTTGCATTTCGCCTACAAGCTTTCATAATTCACACATTGGAAATTTCTATGTTGTCCTGGAACGATTCATCTACACCTGCACTGCAACCTGCAATGCCAAGCTTCCCCCCAAGCGGCCCGCCTGCCGACCGCCTTGCTGATCTGTCTTCTTTCAATTCTGCTTCCCCAGCCAGTCCCATCATGAGTGCGGCCACGCCTGCGCAATCGGCACCCACAGGCGCCGCGCGCCGCGTGAACGCAGCTGACAAGCGCATCATCAACGGCCAAACCGACGTCAACCAGTTGGTGCCCTTCAAATACAAATGGGCCTGGGAAAAATACCTCGCCACTTGCGCCAATCACTGGATGCCGCAAGAAGTCAACATGACCCGCGACATCGCCCTCTGGAAAGACCCCAACGGTTTGACCGAAGACGAGCGCCGCTTGGTCAAGCGCAATTTGGGTTTCTTTGTCACAGCCGATTCTTTGGCTGCCAACAACATCACTCTGGGCACTTATCGCCACATCACAGCACCCGAGTGCCGTCAGTTCTTGTTGCGCCAAGCCTTTGAAGAAGCCATTCACACCCACGCCTACCAGTACATCACTGAGTCTTTGGGCCTGGACGAAAGCGAAATCTTCAACGCGTACAACGAAGTTCAGTCCATCCGCGACAAAGACGAGTTCCTGATTCCGTTCATTCACGCCATCATGGACCCGCACTTCAAAACGGGCACCCAAGAAACAGATCAGACGCTTTTAAAGTCGCTCATCGTGTTTGCTTGCCTCATGGAAGGTTTGTTCTTCTACGTGGGCTTTACCCAAATTCTGGCATTGGGTCGTCAAAACAAGATGACCGGCGCTGCCGAGCAGTACCAGTACATCCTGCGCGACGAGTCCATGCACTGCAACTTTGGCATCGACTTGATCAACCAGATCAAACTCGAAAATCCCCAGTTGTGGACCGCAGAGTTCAAAGCCGAAATCAATGAGTTGTTCTTGAAAGCCGTTGAACTCGAATACCGTTATGCCGAAGACACCATGCCACGCGGCGTGCTCGGCCTCAACGCTTCCATGTTCAAAGGCTATTTGCGCTACATCGCCAACCGCCGTGCCACGCAAATTGGCTTGGAAGCCCTCTTCCCCAACGAAGAGAACCCCTTCCCATGGATGAGCGAAATGATTGACTTGAAGAAAGAACGCAATTTCTTCGAGACCCGCGTCATTGAATACCAGTCGGGCGGCGCCCTGTCTTGGGACTAAACCTTCAAACATGACGATTCTGTTTAAACCTCATGCCATGCCCGCACTCAGCGGCGCTGGGGTGAGGTTTTCCCGCATTCAAGGTGTTGAGATTCAATCTCAGCGCCTTGAATCGCTTTGCGGCTCCAACATTCGCAAAGTGTTTCCCTCTGTTGATTTTTCTAATTGATCAAGGAGAAAAAAATCATGGCAACTGCAAAAAAAGCGGCACCCAAAAAAGCCGCAGCTAAAAAATCGGCTCCAAAAAAAGCCGTTGTGAGAAAAGCGCCTGCTAAAAAAGCAGCTCCAAAAAAGGCAGCCCCAAAGAAAGCCGCTCCTAAAAAAGCAGCTCCTAAAAAGGCCGTAGCTAAAAAAGCAGCTCCTAAAAAAGCAGCTCCTAAAAAGGCAGCCCCAAAGAAAGCCGCTCCTAAGAAGGCCGTAGCCAAGAAAGCAGCTCCTAAAAAAGCCGCTAAGAAAGCCGTAGCTAAGAAGGCTGCTAAAAAAGCTGCCCCTAAAAAAGCCGCTAAAAAGCCTGCCAAAAAAGCAGCGAAGAAAGCAGCGAAAGCACCCGCTGCCCCTGCTCCCGCTGCAACAGCGTTAAATCCTCAAGCTGCATGGCCGTTTCCTTCGGCCGCCAAGCCCTGATTTAATGTCAAAGCGCTAAGCGAAAGCAAAGCCCGATGCTGAAAAGCGTCGGGCTTTTTTAATGGCCAGCCCAATGGCTTAAGGGTAAAAAGTGAGTAAGCGATAACCCATGAAAGCCGCGTCTTCTTTCTTCAAACTCAAAAGAAGTTGCTGCTCAATGATTTCGCCGGGAGACACGACTGCGGGTGCGCCCCAGTCAACTGGGTTCAATACCTTGCGCATCACGGGTGTGTCTTGTGCATCTGTCAAGGTCAGTTCTATCCATGGCATTGCCACTGGCACAGAATCAGAATTTCTCAAATTAATTTGCAAAGCCCACCGAATTGGCTGAGCACCATAGGCCAAAATTTCCTGCGCTTGATCGGTAGGAATGGCGTCAACAGACGCATAGTCAATGACAACGGCATCGGTTTTTTGCATTGGCCGAATTTGGCAACCCACAAGCTGGCAAGCCTCAAGCAGTAGAGGTTTCAAACGCGGATGGTAGGTGGCCAGCGGGTCTTTGAACAAATAAACAGTTTGAAGTACAAGGCCCAGCAGCCCCAACACCGCCCAAGTCACCAAGCCCCAAAAGCTCATGAGGTTTTAGGCGGAGGCGCCGCGTTGAGCCGTCATCAAAATCCAGCCATCTTCTCGATCGGCGACCGACAGCTTGATATGCGGCGCATAGGCCTGAATCAGCTCTTCTTCTTGGCGCTCTAATATACCTGCCAACACCAAATGACCCCCTGCTTGCACATGACTGCACAGCAAAGGCGCCAATACTTTCAGGGGTGTGGCCAAAATATTAGCCAGCACCGTTTGGTAAGTGCCCTGCGCCAATTCGGGCAAGCCCGCATTCAAAGACACTTCGTTGGCTTGCGCGTTGAGTGCCGTTGAAGTGACAGCGGCTACATCGATGTCCACCGCGTCAATTTGCTCAGCCCCAAATTTGGCCGCGCCAATGGCCAAAATACCAGAGCCACAGCCGTAGTCCAACACCCGCTGACCCTTTAGGTCATGCGTGGCAATAAAGCGCAAGCACATGCGCGTAGTGGGGTGGGTTCCGGTCCCAAACGCCAAACCAGGATCTAAACGAATGATTTCGCGCGCTTGTGAAGGCGGCTCGTGCCAGGTGGGCACAATCCAAAATTCTGGGGTAATTTCAACAGGTGCAAATTGGGATTGCGTCAAACGCACCCAGTCTTGATCGGGCACGGCCTCAACAGACATGACTTCACAGGCCTGAAAAAAATCTTGCGCTTCCAACAAGAGGGCGGCTTCGCGCGCTTCTGCTTCTTTGGCAAAAAGGGCCACTACTTTAGAGCGTTGCCAGCCTTCTTTAGGGGGCGGCATGCCAGGCTCGCCAAACAAAGCTTGTTCGTGCTCTGTTTCTGCGTCTGCGTCTTCGACTGAAACACTTAAGGCATCCAAGGCTTCGAGGGCTTCACTCAAAGCATCGACGCGGTCTTCAGGGCACAGCAAGTGAAGTTCAAACATACTTAGCCTTTGCGGTGTCTCAGCCACTCTTCCAAGTAGTGAATGTTGGTGCCACCGTTGACAAACTTGGCATCGCGCAGAATTTCACGGTGCAAAGGAATGTTGGTGCTAATGCCTTCCACCACAGTCTCGGCCAACGCAGTTTGCATGCGTGCGATGGCTTGCTCGCGGGTGTCGCCATGGGCAATGATTTTGCCAATCATGGAGTCGTAATTGGGCGGTACAAAATAGTTGTTGTACACATGCGAGTCGACCCGAATGCCAGGGCCTCCGGGTGCATGCCACGTGGTAATGCGTCCGGGTGAGGGCGTGAACTTGAAGGGATCTTCGGCATTCACACGGCATTCGATGGCGTGGCCCCGAATTTGAATTTGACGCTGTGTAAAAGGCAACTTTTCGCCAGCGGCCACCATGATTTGTGTTTTGACAATGTCAATGCCCGTGACCCACTCGGTGACAGGATGCTCAACCTGAACACGGGTGTTCATTTCAATGAAGTAAAACTCGCCGTTTTCGTACAAAAACTCAAAGGTACCGGCACCGCGGTAGTTGATTTTTTTGCAAGCCGCCACACAGCGCTCGCCAATTTTGTCGATCAGTTTGCGGGGAATGCCGGGCGCTGGCGCCTCTTCCAACACTTTTTGGTGACGCCGCTGCATGGAACAATCGCGCTCACCCAGGTAAACCGAATTCTTGTGCTTGTCCGCCAAGATTTGGATCTCGATGTGACGCGGATTTTGCAAATACTTTTCCATGTAGACCGCAGGGTTGCCAAATGCAGCTCCCGCCTCGGCCTTGGTCATTTGTACCGCATTGATAAGGGCAGCCTCGGTGTGCACCACCCGCATACCTCGGCCGCCGCCGCCGCCAGACGCCTTGATGATGACGGGGTAGCCAATACTTTTGGCTGTTCGCCGAATGATGACGGGATCGTCAGGCAACTCGCCCTCGGAGCCAGGTACACACGGCACGCCCGCTTTGATCATGGCCTGCTTGGCCGAAACCTTGTCGCCCATGATGCGAATGGACTCAGGCGTGGGGCCAATGAATTGAAAGCCGCTTTTTTCAACACGCTCGGCAAAGTCTGCGTTTTCACTCAAGAAACCGTAGCCCGGGTGAATGGCTTCAGCATCGGTCACTTCGGCAGCCGAAATGATGGCTGGCATATTGAGGTAGCTGAGGCTGGAGGCTGCGGGGCCAATGCAAACAGCCTCTTCAGCCAACTTCACGTATTTGGCTTCGCGGTCAGCCTCTGAGTAAACCATGACCGCCTTGATGCCAAGCTCTCGGCATGCGCGCTGAATTCGCAGGGCAATTTCGCCACGGTTCGCGACCAGAATTTTCTTGAACATAAAAATCCCGGTGAATTATTCGATGATGTACAAGGCTTGACCGTATTCCACAGCCTGACCGTTTTCGCACAAGACCTGTTTCACAGTGCCCGATTTGTCAGATTCAATTTCGTTCAAAATCTTCATGGCTTCAATGATGCAAAGGGTGTCGCCCTCTTTGACGGTGTCGCCCACCTGAACAAAGGGGGCCGCGCCCGGGCTAGAAGACCGGTAAAAAGTGCCCACCATAGGCGACTTGACAGTATGGCCAGCAGCGGCAACTTCGGCTGCAACGGCAGCGGCAGTGACCGCGGCAGCATCGGCAATTTCGGCGGCTGTAGGGGGCGCAGCAGGCGCAGAAGGCAATGCTGGCGCAGCAGGTGCCATGACTTGATGGCTTAAAACAGGGGCACCAGAGGGTGTGGCACCTTTGACAATTCGAACCTTGCCTTCTGCTTCAGTGATTTCCAATTCTGTGACGTTGGAGTCAGATACCAAGTCAATCAAGGTTTTCAGTTTGCGCAAATCCATGTTACCCCCTGTGTTTGCTAACGAAAGGGCTGAATCTACACTAAAAAAACCTCCAAATAGCTACATTGGCTCTCCAAAGCCATTTAAGTGACCAATTGAAGCCAAGCATTAAGGTCAGATTGCTCTAACTTGCCGGCTTTTTGCTTTAAAAGCCTGCCATTTGCTGCGAAAAGGACGCTATAAGGCAAAACACTTTGGGCATTGCCCAATGATTGGCCCAAAGCCGTGCCACTAAAACCAGCCAAGCCATTGGGAAATCGCAAGGGTTTCTGCGTCAAATAGCGGCGAACCATGCTGGGTTGATCTACAGCCAGGCCGACGACTTGAAAGGATTTAGCTTGATTTGCAGCATAAAAGGCGTCAATTAGAGGAAGTTCTTCAATACAAGGGGGACACCAGGTGGCCCAGAAATTAACCAAAAGTGGTTTGCCGCGCAGGCTTTGAAAGCTCAAGGTACCCCCATCTGGCTTTTCAAATTCTTGCAGCCAGAAGTTTTGAACGGCCTCGTCCATCACGCCTTGAGGCTGAAATTTCTGCCACGCGAAAAGGGCACCTGCCAAACCAGCAGACACCCCAACGCCCGCTAACAGCCAATGCCGGCGCGGCATGCTTTTTTCACTGTCTTCTTGCTTCATACCAACCTCATGCCTCAATTAATCTTTTAACAGCTTCACCGTTGCCTCTGGGCGAGCGCCCTTGTCCGTCCGCTTTCAAGGCGCCTCGGACGTCGTCAAAATCATTGACCAACAGATGAACGCCAATTTCCTCGCCCAATTCCTCGCAAAAACTGTGAATGCTCAATGCTTCCACAGGTTCGCCATGCAAGCCATTCACCGAGCGGGCCTCAAATGCCACGCCTTTGTTGATGAGATCAATCTCGCACGACTTGGCATCGTCACAAAACAATTGCAAGTAAATATCTGACAAGCGCGTTGCGGTGCCATGCCAGACCGCTCCCCCCAAATAGGGCCTGAACTCGGCCAAGCGCGTCATCCACATCAAGGCATGCCGTCTTAGGGCTAACAGCTCTTCGGGCTGTGAGTCGGCGCAGAAAAGCTCGATGTACTCACGCACTTGCGCTTCAACTTGCTCGTTGTTGGGCATAGGCGTGCGGGGTGGCAAACCCAAGACCTTCAAGGCGCGCCGCTTGGCGGGGCCGTACTCCAAGCCCTCCTCTACCACCCACTGCGCTGCCGAAGCTGCAATTTCATCTGTCAAATCTGCCATGACGCCATTGTGCACCGCCTAAAATCCCCCTATGCATATACATATATTGGGCATTTGCGGAACCTTCATGGGCGGCTTGGCCGCCCTGGCCAGAGAAGCCGGTCACAAAGTGACGGGTTGCGACGCTGGCGTTTATCCGCCCATGAGCGATCAACTCAAGGCTTTGGGCATTGAGTTGATGGAGGGCTTTGGCGTTGAGCAAATGCAGCTCAAACCAGACCTCTACGTCATCGGCAATGTGGTCAGCCGAAGCCGGCTGCCTTCTGGCGAACCTAAATTTCCCTTGATGGAAGCCATTTTGGAATCGGGTGCCCCCTACACCAGTGGCCCGCAATGGTTGTCAGAGCATGTGCTGCAAGGACGGCATGTATTGGCTGTCGCAGGCACGCATGGCAAAACGTCTACGACCTCTATGCTGGCCTGGATACTGGAAGCTGCCGGACTTGAACCCGGCTTTTTAGTGGGCGGTGTGCCTTTGAATTTCGGTGTTTCGGCGCGCTTAGGGAAAGTGGCAGCAGGCCATGCACACAATTACTTTGTGATTGAAGCCGACGAATACGACACCGCCTTCTTCGACAAGCGCAGCAAGTTCGTGCATTACCGTCCTCGCACCGCCGTCTTGAACAATTTGGAATTTGACCATGCCGATATCTTTGAGGACCTTCCAGCCATCGAGCGCCAATTTCATCACTTGGTGCGCACAGTGCCAGGCCTTGGCCGCTTGGTGGTCAACGGATTAGAAGAAAGCTTAACGCGCGTCTTGGCGCAAGGCTGCTGGAGTGAAGTGCGCAGTTTTGGCGCAGCGGTTTCAGACTTCTCAGCAGTGGGCGAGCCCCACAACTTTGAAGTGCTTCGTCATGGTCAAAAACTTGCAGAAGTGAAATGGGATTTAAGCGGCGTGCACAACCAGCTCAACGCCTTGGCCGCTATTGCGGCGGCCGAGCATGTGGGTGTAGAAGTCAGCATGGCAGCCCAAGCACTTGCAAGCTTTCAAAACGTGAAGCGCCGAATGGAAGTGCGCGGCAGTGTGGCAGGCATCACGGTTTATGACGATTTTGCACACCACCCCACAGCCATTCGCACCACGCTTGATGGCCTTAGAAGGCAAATTGGAAAAGGCCAGCGCATCTTGGCCATTTTTGAACCCCGCAGCAACACCATGAAACTGGGTACCATGAAATCGCAGTTGCCTTGGAGTCTTGAACAAGCCGACTTGTCGTTTTGTCACAGCGGCGGTTTAGATTGGGACGCGCACACGGTTTTGGCAGAAATGGGCAACAAGGCCCAAGTGGCCGCCAACATCGATGAGTTGGTCAAGCAAGTGATGGCGCAAGTTCAATCGGGCGACCATTTACTTTGCATGAGCAATGGTGGTTTTGGCGGTGTGCACGATCACCTCTTGAACGCATTGAAGCAAAAATAAATAATCGACTTATTTTTTGCGCCGCGTCTCAACCGCCTTAGACAAAGTTTCTAAAACTTTCTCACTGTCTGCCCAGCCAATGCAGGCATCCGTGATGCTTTGTGCGTACTTCAAAGCGTTCACATCGTCTTTGCCAGGCGTGAATTTTTGTGCACCGCCTTCAATGTGGCTTTCAACCATCACACCAAATATTTGGCGCGAGCCTGTGCTCATCTGCGCTGCAATTTCTTGCGTGACCACCAATTGGCGTTCATGCTGCTTGCTGCTGTTGGCATGGCTGCAATCAATCATCAAGGTGGGTGGCAATTTGGCGGCTGTCAAATCTTGGCACGCCGCATTGACACTGGCTTCATCGTAATTGGGCGCTTTGCCACCGCGCAAGATCACGTGGCAGTCAGGGTTCCCCTGAGTTTGTACAACGGCTACCTGACCGTTCTTGTGAACCGACAAGAAATGATGGCCCCGTGCCGCAGCTTGAATGGCATCGGTGGCAATTTTGATGTTGCCATCGGTGCCATTTTTAAAGCCAATGGGCGCAGACAGGCCAGAAGCCAGCTCGCGATGCACTTGGCTTTCGGTAGTGCGGGCGCCAATGGCACCCCAGCTGATCAAGTCGCCAATGTACTGCGGTGAAATCACATCAAGGAATTCACTGCCAGCGGGCACGCCTTGGCGGTTAATCTCAATCAGCAATTGACGCGCAATGCGCAAGCCTTCGTCAATGCGGTAGCTCTCATCCAAGTAAGGGTCATTGATCAAGCCCTTCCACCCCACTGTGGTTCTGGGCTTTTCAAAATACACCCGCATCACGATTTCCAAAGTGCCTTGGTATTTGTCACGCAGGGGCTTCAGTCGGCGTGCATAGTCCAGTGCAGCAGCAGGGTCGTGAATGGAGCAAGGCCCAATGACCACCAACAAGCGGTCGTCTTTGCCCGCCATGATGTTGTGAATCTTGCGACGTGTTTGTGAAATCAAGGTTTCCACCGCCGTGCCCGCAATGGGAAAGAAGCGCATCAAATGCTCTGGTGGTGGCAACACGGTAATGTCCTTAATGCGTTCGTCATCGGTCTGGCCTGCTCGGTCTGTAGGGCTTGCATAGCGTGGCTCCGAAGTGGCTTTGGCTTTGGTGGTCATCTGGTGCTCCTTTTTGAAAATGAAAACTTTGAATGCTGATTGACTTGTGGCAAAAAAAAACCGCCGGGGGTTGAGTCCGGCGGTTGGTAGAGGGGTTCAGTGACTTATGCGCTGGCCTCTCGTCCGCCTAGGACAGAGAATGCAAAATAAAAGCTCAAAGAGCTAATGCGCTTGGTCATGGAGAGCGAATGTAGCACAAGTTTTTGGCAGATTTCTGACAATTTACAGGCCACAAGGCATTTAAGCCGTGCCGCCCACCGTCAAACCTTCAATGCGAAGGGTGGGTTGGCCCACACCCACTGGCACGCTTTGACCTTCTTTGCCGCAAACGCCCACACCGCTGTCAAGCCGCATGTCGTTGCCAATCATGCTGACTTGCTTCAAGCATTCAGGGCCACTGCCAACCAATGTGGCGCCCTTCACAGGGTATTGAATTTTGCCGTTTTCCACCCAATAGGCTTCGGAGGCAGAGAACACAAACTTGCCACTGGTGATATCGACCTGGCCGCCGCCAAAGTTAGTGGCGTACAAGCCCTTCTTCATGCTGGCCACAATTTCTTCTGGCGACTTGTCTCCGCCCAACATGTAGGTGTTGGTCATGCGCGGCATGGGAATGTGGGCATAACTTTCGCGTCGGCCATTGCCTGTAGGCTTGACGCCCATCAGACGCGCATTCATGGCGTCTTGAATATAGCCCTTCAAAATGCCGTCTTCAATCAAGACGTTGCGCTGGCTGGGGCAACCTTCATCGTCCACATTCAAAGAACCACGTCGATCTGAAATGGTGCCATCGTCAAGCACGGTGACACCTTTGGCCGCCACGCGTTTGCCAATCATGCCGCTGAAGGCGCTAGAGCCTTTGCGATTGAAGTCGCCTTCAAGGCCGTGGCCAATGGCCTCGTGCAACAACACGCCTGGCCAACCTGGGCCCAACACCACGGTCATGACACCTGCAGGCGCTGGTCTGGCGTCTAAGTTGGTCAGTGCAGCATGCACCGCATCGTTGACATACTCATTCAACATGGCATCGTCAAAGTAAGCCAAACCAAAGCGGCCACCACCACCGCCACTGCCGACTTCACGGCGACCTTTTTGTTCGGCAATGACTGTGACAGAAAGGCGAACCAAAGGACGGACATCGGCTGCCAATGTGCCGTCTGCTCGGGCCACCATGACCACGTCATATTCGCTGGCCAGACCGGCCATGACTTGCACCACACGCGGATCTTTGGCGCGGGCCAATTGCTCCACTTTTTCAAGGAGCTTCACTTTGTCTGTGCTGTTCAGGGTGCCCATCGGATCGAGTGAGGGGTACAAAGAACGAATGCCTGCGACTTTGCGCGCTGGCACTTTGGCTTTGCGATTTTGCTCTGCTTGCGCAATGGCACGAACAGTGAGCGCTGCATCCATCAAGGAAGCTTCTGAAATGTCATCTGAGTAGGCGAAAGCTGTTTTCTCGCCAGCTACAGCGCGCACACCCACACCTTGGTCAATGCTAAAGCTGCCAGTCTTGACAATGCCTTCTTCCAAACTCCAACCCTCAGATCGGGTGTACTGGAAATACAAGTCGGCATCGTCGA
>Ga0209552_1000043_pt1 | contig 35779 bp, 53 predicted proteins | sample LauGreFaBDMM15SD_2_FD_188214 | JGI IMG/M metagenome (GOLD analysis project Ga0209552, IMG submission 188214) | Freshwater lake microbial communities from Lake Michigan, USA - Fa13.BD.MM15.SD (SPAdes) (version 2) | ecosystem: Environmental > Aquatic > Freshwater > Lake | place: Lake Michigan, USA... | reverse complement strand
CCTGCCTAGTAGATAGCATTACTAATGAAGTCCTTGTCTATGCAGAATTAACCCCAGCATCTACCAAGCGATTCATCAAGGAATACGCTATTTATGGTATCTATGCAGAAGTGAAGGTAGCGTAATGACTACCGCCGAGTTGACCCTATATAAGGGCTACACAATTGCAATTGATTACGATTCTGATCCATCCAACCCCCGCGAGTGGGATAACTTAGGCCATATGGTTTGTTTCCATAATCGCTATGCGCTGGGTGATTCATTCCGTATCGATAATCAAGACTTACATTCATGGCCTGAGATGCACGACCATATTAAGTCCGAGATGGATGGAGTAATCATCCTTCCGCTATATCTCTATGACCATTCAGGTATCTCCATCAAGGTTGGCTCATGGAATGGCATAGTCCAGCATGCAGGTTGGGATAGTGGGCAGGTTGGGTTTATCTATGTAACCCAAGCCGACCTCGACCGCGAAGGTATTACCGACCTTGAACAAGCCGAAGCCCTATTGCGTGGCGAAGTCAAGACTTACGATAAGTATCTAACTGGAGGTTTCTATACCTACCGCATTACCAAAGAGTCTAAGTGTGAAGCTTGTAATCACACCTCGGAAAATTTTGAGGACTCCGTGGGTGGATGGGAAGAGGCGGACGATGCTATGAGTGAAGCAATGCAAGTAATTGACTATCTAAGTGGGGAGCGTATCTAATGAAGTACACAATAACCGCCGAAGTCGACCAACAATGGTTCGATATGCTAGGCCAGCTAACCCGTCACCAACCTGGGTTCGTATGGCTAACCGTAGAGCCCGAGGACCGTGTTATCAGAATAGATAGCAACGGCAATAAGTTTTTAGGAGATAACTAATGACCGAGATGACTAGCGTTCAGCAAGATTATGCCGAGTTTGCCGCACAATGGACGGCATCCCTTGTGCCTAAAGATATTGAAGGGGCTAAGTTGTATCACCTCAAAGCCCTAAAGATGTTTGAGACTGCAAGAGGCGTGACGTGGAAGGCCAGTATCTATGCCAACCGCACCCGCATCGGCCAAGTAAGTAATGACGGCAATGGTGGATGTAACTTCTATGTATTCAATACGCTTGTATTGCAGGATCAGTTTGAAAGCTTCGTTGCAGATAACTATCCTACGACTGTATATGACCGCCAAGATCACTTCATCGAGTATCTAATAGATAGAGATGGGTTGGGATAATGCGGACTGAGCATCACTTTATAGTCAAGTACATATCCGGCATGGGCTGGGTATGGGATATTGCCTTGGAAGAGGCTAGGTTTCCGGAAGGCACAGTATGGACCGGAGATGGGTGGGTTGTCTCTGATATCTCACCGAGTATAGTAAAGGCTGACCGCGAAGTCTGCGACCAGCTATTGAGATCACTAGACGTAATGAATGGAGACTTCTAATGAAGATAACCGCAAGCGCAAGTATCACTTATGACACAGATGATGTACTATCTGAGTTACAACGGGACTATCCGGAAGATAGTTTTGATGAAAAGTATGCCAAAGAAATGATTCATGGTTGGATCCGTGATGATTTTGGTGGTTTACTTATTGAATACACAACAATAGAAGAGAGCTAAGATGGCAAAGAAAGTTAACTATACCTTTAGTGCAGATCTAACAAAGAACACTGAAAAGGGTGGGGCATGGATTGGGCATTTTGTTATTCGTGATGATCAAGAGAGTGCACCCAAAGGTCAATTCAAAGCATGGGCTAACGCCTCGGCCGGCAAGCGTTGGTTAAAGGCTATGGCCGCTGAGCACACACCTCGCAAAAGTGTAAAGCTTGAAGCAGGAGAGACGTTGGATGAGAAAGGTAAGCCAGTATCATTCAAGGGCTCATTTAATTATAAAGGAGAGGCGTAATGGATATTCTGCCTGATCCAATAATTGAACCCGTCTTCCCCAGCATCCGTAGAGAAGATATTGATGAAGATGAAGATGATGATTTCGAGATTGAAGAAGATGATGGTGATTACGATAAGCATGCCCTTGACGAGACACGTTTTGGGTTCCAACAAGATTAAGGAAGAGACATGGTAGCTGGAGACTTTTTAGGACCCTCAATTTATTTGGGCATTATGGCAATAATTGGAGTCTTTGTTCGCCCTCATTGGAAGAACATGGATAACTTTACAAAGACTGTCGTTGGTTTCTTACCGGCATTGGGAGTTGTGGCATTTTTAGCTTTAATTGTAGGAGTACTTATCGGTTACGATCCGTACCCTATTATTCCGTAATCTTAATTGAGCTATGAGAGAGTTAAAGCGGTCCTAACCTTTCTTACGCTAAGGATAGTCATGATCGGCTCCTATCAGCCGTAGCTATACCTGCTCTCAAATAGAAAAAGCCCCCTGCATACTCACAGGGGGCTTTTAGTTTTAACTATGGTTTTGGTACTTCACAGAAGTCTGTACTGCAATACTTCTCACCGATTGCATCAGCGGCCATGCCGGCGTACACGTCGGTAAAGTCGATTGGCAATAGTTTTAGCTTGTAGTCTTCGTATACTTCCTGAGTTGTCTGCGTGTATGGCATCTGAGGATACACAGCGTTACCCATTGGCAAGAACGATACAGTCTTTAGCTGGCCATCAAACATATGTAGCACAGTGCCAACCGCATCCTTTTCTTTCTCTGCATCAAACGACACGGTTACTGAGACTGAGTTGTCTGACCAGTAACGCTGAGCTGTAGCGGCAAGAGATGTCTTCTCATAGATTGAGACGTCCTTCTCTGATCGCTTAGCTTCTGATTTAATTGGGAAGAACACTACGCTAGTTGTCTTTGGTGACTCACTGGCCGGCTCAACAATGTAACCGGAAGCTTTAAACAAAGGAAGCATTGGATCTTCATTAGCAAAGCGAATAGCTCTCATGAAGTATTCACCGCCCGGTGTCCAGTGTACTCCCGGTGATTCACCGGCTAGGATGGATACGGTTCCAGATGGCTTTACAGTTGTGGTCTTGATTGATTCACGGATGCCCAGCCACTCTGAGTAAGTCTTATCGTAAGCTTGTACAGCTGCGTAACCGGAGTCCATCCAGTCACGAAGGGTAGGTAATCCCACACGATCTGCAAAGTTAGCTACACCGGACATAGAAGTTCCAATACGGCGATTGCGTTGCATGATTGCATTGGTTTCTTCCCAGTGGGTAGGAAGGAGTGTTACAGTCTTGGCGTATAAATACGCAAACTTTAATGTGCGCTTGAAGTCTTCAAATGAGTCATGTCGATTGAGATATGTTTCTACCAACGTACAGCACTCAAAGCTTTCAAGTGATTGCTCAGCGCATGGGTTATACCCAGCAGCTCTGTGGTCCTTGTTGTTAATTGGATCAACTAGACGTCCATACTTACGTGTAACGTCCATCCAAAGAACACCCGGCTCACCGTTAAGTGCGATACCTTCTACGATATGGCTAAGGTCATCTCCTACACAAACTTCGACGCTGTTGTTGCTCATCCAGGCCCAACCTGGGTTCTTAGGGTCATATGAGTTGCGCTCTGGGTATACCTCTGGGTTCTTTAAGTTTAGGAAGTCTTGATCATCAAGGCGACCCATAAGAAGCTCAGCACTACGGCGGACATTGCCAGATACAACGCACACTCCAATAAGATTGCCAATATCCGCGATGTCTTTACGAGTAAGTTTTTCACCTGCACGTCCTTTGAAAGTGGTTCTAACATAGTTATGTAGTTTCTCTAATGGTTCGTGGCCTGCGGCGGTTCCGCCAAAGGTTTTAATCGGAGTACCAGCTGGCCGGATTTGTGTGTAGTCGAATACTGGGCTCTTCTGATCTGATTTAAGGAAGCTATTGATGACGAGCGCGACTGATTCAACCCAGCCTTCACGGGTATCTGGGATGACAATTGGTGCTGTGTCTGGTTCTGGCTCATAGATTGTAAAGTCCTTATCTGCGCCCTTGTCGTCGAAGCCAACTCCCACGCCAAGCATGGAAGCTTCCATAAGAAATGCAAATGGTTTTGCCGGATCAAGCTTCGTCATAGATGACGTTGATACGAATGAACAGTTCTGTAATGCCGCTGAGTTCTTCTGCTCATTGACAAGTGGTGTACCCATAACCCAAAGGCCTCGGCCCGGTGGGGTCCATTTTAAGTTAAACAAGCGATCAAATGCCTCTTTAGCTGAAGCTTGAGCTTTAGCGTCTGACCAAGGTAGTCGCTGAGCTTTTGCATGATCCTTTTGAATTGAGTACATGCCATTGATAACGCGCTCACACACGTCGACCCAAGTCTCTTTAGTTCCATCTGCCTTTAGACGTGAATAGGTGCGAAGGAAAGTGATCTCTCCTACCGAGTTACCGGCCGCATCCGCATATCCCCAAGGTACTTTCTTCTCCTTGTATGCGCCTACAAATTCGTCTGCTAAATGGAACGATAATGACATGTGAAGCCTCCCGTGATTGATGGAAATATAGTTTATGTGCCTAGTACTTGTAGTTCGCCGTGAATGGTCTTACTTGTTATGCTAGCAACCTCTTATATGATAATAGGAAGCTGCTAATCTTCTGTTAGATCCTTAAGTATCTTCGTGGTTTGCTCTTCATTTAAACCTCCAGTTGGGAGCTCATTTAGTATCTGAGCCCTCTCTCCGAAGATGGAACTTAGCACACCAGCCGACCCTTGGCGCTCCACTGTCATGCGAATAAACTCACGTGAATCGTCTAATTCTTTAGTAGTTTTAATCAATTTAAACAAGCGGTCGATTTCCTGAGAAACGTTAGGATCCGCGTATCCACCGTTGATTTCTTCAGCAAAACGCATAAAAGCTACACGTTGTCCCTGCATTTCAATGATGGCATTGATTAAACTCTTTAACTGTTCTTTAGTTTTAACCTCAACCGGAAGCTTAAATGCACAGGTGCTTTGAGGTTTAAAAGCGGGGCAATTAGAAGCTATAAAGCATGTATCGCACACCCTAAGACTGGTCTGTTGCGACTGGATTACGGGTATGTCTTTAATGACTCCGTGCTCGTCAATTTCAGTCTTTACCTCGTACCCAAACACCGGTAAATTGACAATTTCATCTGCATTTCGGGGTTCAAGTTTCCGCATCTGTATACCCTTATTATCAGATATGGCAGGGGTAGTTTCCCCACTTTGCTCCACTTCACTCCCATCGCTATTATCATATAACAGTGAGTCATCTTCGTTAGGGTTCATTGTATTTATCCTCATCTCAAACTGTTCATATGACCATACAGCAAGCTTGCATACTTCTTTTGGATCATCTTCTAATATCAAATCTGCATCGAGCCCAGCCTTCTCATAGACCGGACGATAGCGGGATCTAGCTTGGTCTTTCATCTTCTTTGGGTAACGCACTAGCCTAGTGCCATCCCAGACTATAGTCTCGCCATGCAACATTGGGGATAGCCACGACAAGGTACTAGCTGACTCAACCTTTACCTGTCGTAGGTTATCTGGCTTGGCACAACCTAAGGCGTGGAACCTAGTTCCATCCTGTATGACGTGAGCTCTTGTGGCGCTAGCAAGCATGCTGTCGGCTTCAATAGCCTCTCCAGGTATAGCTATATCCAAATAGGTGTCTACAAGCTTTTTAAGGCCTGTCAAGCGAGTGTGAGGGTTCCACACGGGTTGAAACTTGCCGGGTGGGACCTCGGACCAAGCCGTCTTTCGTTGTAGCTCTACAAAGTCTTCTGGTACCCACTCGTGGTTAATCTCTGTAAAGGAGGTCAACCGATCAATATTGTTAGCTATAAAATCTTCGTATTGTGCGGCAAAAATCTCTAAATCTAAACGGTCTAACCGAGTGCCTTTTGGGATGCCCGGGTGTACGTATATGTAAAAGTCTTTACCGAAGTAGTTTTCTAATAAATAGTCGCTTTTCTTGGGTAGACCGCGTTTTGTCAAACGCCAGTAACTTACCCCTACATGGTTAGCTGTAGTGGACTCTAAAAGTGTCCTATTACTTGGCACCTCGGCACCTAAGTAGATAATTTTCACCCTTGAACTCTAGGATCTTCTGTAAATTGCTCCTGTTGTTTAACTATCTCGTCAACAATAGCTGACCAACTCTTTACTCCAACTTTACTGTCCGGCCTAAAATTTTCTGTAATGTAACTAGGCTGTAAAAAAATTAAAGTGGTAATTCCGGCCTCCAGTAGTCGTTTGCCCAACACAGGGTCGGAGCATATCACCATCTCAACTGGACCTTGTGCCCTTACATACTCAACTTGTCGCCAACTTGGAAAGTCTGTAATTCCTGGGATGTCGGTACCAACTAAATCATCTAATTTATTAATTTTATGCTGCCGCAACCAAATGTCATCTTTAGTTTTATTTTCACACAAAAGTATTACTTTGTTATTTTCATTTAATAACTTATACAAAGCAAGACCTTGATATATAGGTCCACCCTTTTGACTACGAAGTACACCTTCGACAAACATTAAAAACGCCACAGTTTATGCTCCAATTTAAGTAGTGAATATTATCGTTTAGCTGATAAGGCGCGTCTCACTAAAGTATTTGCGTCAGGAAGCTCCATACCGTATGTAGATGCCTCAAACTCTTTTCTACTCTTTGTGTTTAACTCTTTTAACTGTTTTAATGCTTGTACCGTACCAGCTGATTTACCAGACTGCCAACGATAATTAGCTACGTCAGCATACCCTTGTCCGCTTGGGCTAAAGGCCGTCTTACGAGCTTGATGAATCATATCAAATAGCGCTGATCCTTGTTCTACTGCTAGCTTTAAAGCGGCTTCAGCATTTCGTCTTGCGCTGTCGTTGCTAGCTGCTCCAATAGTATTTAATGCTTTTGTATATCGATCTAAAATCTCCATAGTAAATGAAGTGTCTCTAGATACGGTTTGATCCCATACTTTGTTTACCGGAGCTTTGCGAAGCTCGGGTGAAACAGTCCAATCATCATTGGTAAGGGAGTAAGCTGCGTAAGGTTTAATACTTCTAATATCAGATTTTACGTTTACATAAAAAGTAAGCTCATACGCATTTAAAAACTCTTCTGTTATAGGGTGGAGTTCTTTCCTAAAATCTTCGTTAAACATATCTGCAATCTGTTGATCACTCAAAGCTTTGTACTCTGGGTTGGTCTGACGGAACCTAAGGTAGTTCACGCCAATCAAACAATCAAGGTCTGCGGGGCTACGAGCTCCGGCCCATTGATAGGACACAGCAGATCCAGCTAACCATACGTGAAGGTAAGCTTCAGGGTTGTAATAATGCTTCCGTAGGTGCTCTGACAAAATACGCAATACAGAAGATCTAACTGCCGGAACCAGCTTGTTGTCCCTAAACAGTCTAGGGTCAAGACCTACTCCGGGATTACTAAAATAAGAAGTCTCGGACGGAACCACTTCCACGGGTGTTGCTTGTGCAACAAGCGCGTCATAGTAGTTCATCTGATTATTATAGTTCTTTTTCCTTCTGTTCTTTGTAGATAACGTCCAATCGACGCATCTTTTCTTCTACGTTTTGGTCTATAGGTTTTGTCATATAACCACACTCATGATGCGCGTTAATAAAAGATTGCGCCCACACCATGGCAAGGGATTCGTGATCCGAAGTATCAGATTGAAACGATGCGTCACATTTGCAAGTCATCTCAATAAACATACGGTTGCCTACCTTTCATTGGGTGTAGGTACAGTATACCGCTTTACTCGGTAAGAGTTCCGCCTGAACCCATGGCGCCTTGACTGCCCTTTTGGAGGCTTTCAATGACTGTACCGGCAATTTCCTCACGAATTAGGGCTTCGTACAGCTCACGGGAGGCAATCTTCATATCTAAGAAGGTTGCTGACCGGGCTACTTTAAAGGGGGTGGACAAATCGGTCACTGCGCCAAATGATCCATTAGGCTTTTGAAATAAAATAAATGCAACGTTTGCTTCTGTCACTTCTACTGCGTCTTCAATTGGTGTTGCGTTTTCTGTTGATTTGCTCATTATTTGTATAGTCCCTTTTCTGTATAGGCTTTCTTTTGCACGAACGACTTTACCACACAAAAATCACAAAGGTAAGTTTTGACCTTGGATTTGCCTAGGCCTGCCTCTTTACGCTCTGCATCTGTCTTTGGGGTCAATACTTTACGCTCTGTCTTGTAATCGGAGCAATCACCTTTTGGCCGGTTATGTAAGGAGTAACAGCTCATTGCATCATCTGAAAATGTAGCTTTAACATTGTAAAAATCGGTACCAAATACGTCTAGTCCGCTTGACCCACCAAGCAGCTGAGCCTTGATCTGTTTAATAGTGGACTCGCGTCCGTCCTTAGACATCCAAAAAAATGAGTCACAATCAAAGATACGGCCAAGGTGTCCCTTTTCCCCATGCCAGTCTACAAGCGGAGGAAGGAATGGGTTATCGGATTGATCATACTTGCCATCACCAAGGTATTTACCGCTCTTGGTGTAGGGGGCTTCTTCAATACTCTTGCAGGTATAGCAAACGACTATGTTAATTAAGTCTTCGCCCTGCTTTAATTTGTCTGACAATTTATGCTCCTAATTGTTGGTCCGAATACTATCGTACTTTAGTTGTACATGTCCCCTTCGCGGGCGGCAAATGAAAAATTAGCTTTTCTAACACCCATTGTGCCTTGCGTGCCAGCCCCACCGGTATCTATATTACCGGCGCCGGGAGCAAATGCGGTGTTGCCAATATCCTCAGGCTTGTAAGTTACTCGGGCACCGTCTTCATCTGAGAAGTTACCGCTATAACCCGTAGCTCGACCTAAAGCTTCTTGCATTTTATTGAAACTACCTACTGAACGTGCGGTGTCTTCTCCGCGATCTGGTAAACGATTTAACATTACGGCATAGTCCTTCCCATTTTTCCCTGTGGGATTTTAAATGGTTTAGCTGGTTTTAACTTTGGAGACTCTGGCTTAAACGGCATGTTCTCAATCTTACCTGGTGTTTTTCCCGGTATAAAAGGCATGTTCTCAGCTTTACCTGAGTTTGGTCCTGGAATAAAAGGCATTGGTTGTGCTTGAATTCCGCCATAGTTTCTAGGAGCTGGCATTGTCTTTTTCATTTCTGGACCAGAACCAGTACTACGTCGCATATCATTAGCACGATCTGGGGCAGGTTTCAAAGGCATTGGTGCAGGGTTAGAAGGTTTATTGTATCCAGCTATTCCACCATTAATAGCGCCCACTATAGGAGCAACTGGGTTTATGTTAATCATAGGTTTTCCGTCAAGTGTGGTGCCGCGAGTTGAATTAATAGCACCATCCACGGCGCCTTTAATTGCTCCACCAATTTTTTGTACAGTAGATTTTGGCTTTGGTTTTGGTTTTGGTCGAACCGGCGGGCTTGCAATATTTCTTGCCATGTTAGTTACCTAGTGGGTTTACTTTAGCTGGCTCTTCTGAATTAATAAATCCATAGTTCATGTATGGATGTAGACCAGCGCGGTTCTTGATTACAAGCTGGTCGCCCATGCCTGGATCAACAGTTGTATTTGGACGGCGCTTGCGGTACTTACCGTCTGTTGCGCCTTCTAACATATCTGCGTTCTCTGAACGTGCTTTACGAACTGTCATGCCATTCGGCCTTTCACTAAGTTAACCTTCTTGCGTCGACTGCAAGATGGGCAAAGCTGGTCTTCAATACTACGCAATGATTCTAATGGATTCATCACGCTTCCACACCCCATACAGCCCTTAGAACCGTTATAAATGGTCTCTAAAGACACATCTGTGGCCCCCGGCATACCTTCGCCAGTGCCATCTGTAAATGACCCAACATCATTCTTCATATAGCTGATCCTAACGTGTTGCGGCTTGTAGATTGTGTGCTGTTTGGAGTGTTTGAAAAATCAGACTCAACGCGTTGCTGGGAGGCCCCACGGCGAGGTAGGTCAATTATATCCTCAACGCCAATCTCGTCCTCGGTATACCCGTATCGAGCTGGAAACAGTTGAATTTGTGGAAGCGGTGGTCGAACAAACTCTTGTACTTCCGCGGGTGTCATACTAAATGCTGCTAGTGATTGGCTCATTAAACGCTCTTGATTGCTTTGAAAAGGACCAATATATTCTTGCGGTGGGTATAAAGCTTCAAGTGGAGCTGTCCACGGGCGTGGCCCATATACACCATCGGCATATCTACCTGCCATTTTATTTCCAAGCCGGACGTAAACGAGCCATCTTATCTGTGCGAGGCTTGTTCATTTCTAGTGGTGAAGTACTACGCATGTTAGCCTTTCCATCATTAGGAAGGTGTGGGGCTGGCGCGATTGAAAAGTTTGGTACGTGGCGGGCTGAACGATAAACGTTACCGTCTTTAGCAGCTTTCATTTGTCGAGCAATACCACTAAAGTTTTCTAAACCCTCTGGGTAATAATAATCTGATGCGTCAATACGCTCACCGCGATGAACACCACGTTGATATGAACGCTGACCAATACGTACCTTTAAACCATCTAATACTTTATCGGATACGCTAGATGGACGACCGCGATCATCTCTGCGTGAACGAATAGTTCCTAAATAACCATCTGGATATTCTGCTGAAGGTTGACGACCAACACCCATACGCAAGAAATCTAAATCAGATCTTGCAATAGGAACGCCACCGCCACCGTAGGTGGTGTTGGTGCCGTACAAGCCGGATGCGCCTAGGCTTTGTATATTTTGATTGTTAGGCATAAGCCTATGGTAAGCGGTTTTCTCCTGATAAAACTGCTAAATCTCTTCTTGGGTCATAGTCGGGACCCACTACTAATGACACAATGCCTGTTGGGGATTCTAAACCGCTCTTATCCCTAAACCAAGCACTGCCGCCGTCCATAGCCGGTACCTGTATCCAAAGTCTTGGTCCAATTTGATTTGCTTTAAAATGGTGAAAGTGGCCGGTCATTAAAACATCTGCTGATCCCACTGGGGTACGGCCAGTAGCCTGACCGGCAATCCATTTACCCATATCCCTAGATTGATGACCATGAGCTAGTCCTAAAATTGTTCCACCCAAATCAATTGCCAGTGTTGCGTGGTCTGCTGACGGGTAACGAAACACAACATGGGACAAAGCTGGGTTTTCCGCACAAGCATCCTGCACAGCTGCGGCAATCTCAATCTGCCACGAGTCTGTTGGATCAGTCATCATAATTCGATGAGTTTCATCGTGGTTACCTGGTACTACTGGGATAATTAATTCATTACAAAGTGGTGCAAAAGCTTTTATCCATGCCATGAGGATGCGACGGCCGACTCGTACCTGCTGTGTAACTCCCAAGTCACTTCGTCCAAGGACTCTACCGCCTTGCGAAGTACTTCCTTCAATGCAGTCTCCGAGTTGTGGTAAAACAACAGTTCCAATTGGTCTTCCGCTTGCGAGTAATTCTTTGTGCCTTCCAACAGCTTCATCAATTGCATGCAGGACTCGTCTAATTGTTGCTTCAGTACCCCCACCTGCGTCTTTTCCATATTGAGTGTCTCCAATAGCATAGATAGCAAATAGTGGGCCTTTAGGAGCCTTGGTAGGTCGTGGTGTGTACTCATTTATCTCCTCTATTAAATCATCGTAATCAACATCGTTGTTGTGATTATAGTTCCGTGCTGGCTTAATGGATACTCTAGCAGCTTCTAGCCATTCTCCGTCATACCGCTGCCAACGGGACTTACGTACGCTTATAACTTCCCAAACTTCTGGATCTAAATCAAAATCTTTAAATAAATCTACGGCATCTGGTAGTTCTCCAGCGTTTCTTGGCGTAGATATAAAAAATCCGCCGTCTTCGCTAATATCTAATCTAGCTCTCCATTCCTGTGGGACATTGGAAGCTTTTAAATCTGAGCCGGGATTTGTTAAATCCCCAATAGTTTTACTTAAAACTTCTGACAAACTTAATTTTTCTGACATGTGCAGTAACCCCTCATGTGTGACCTAAAAGCGGTAAGTTTAAATGGTAAATCCATTTCAAATGACAAATCTTTGTACAAAATTGCACATTGAAGTTTTTCTTTATTTTTTTGTAATAAACTAAAAGCTTCTTGTTCATCACTTTTTAAACTTTTTATCCACGTGTTTACAACACAGCTTGAAGGCGTATCCTCTAAATGCTTATTTAATATATCGAGCATTTACTCTCCTTGTTAGCGCCTTGATGGGCTCACGGTGGCTTAACATTAGCACAAAAAAAAGCCCCAGCAGTCTCGGAAGACGCTGGGGAGCTAATTTTTATTTTATGGTTGTATTGCGCCTTCAGAAAATGAAGGTGACTGACGGTTCATTGCACTCTTAAGAATGCGACCGTTGCTCTGTGTTGCTCCAGCTGATGGATCAATAGATGCTTGGTACTTTACACGAATGCCGTAGCGAGCGCCACCGCGAGCGCCTGCGGCTGGAACGTTTGAACGAGATGGCTTTGCTTGACGGTATGGATCTGTTCCGCCTTTAGCGTTACCAACATTCTTTACAAGTGTTCCGCGTTCTGGTGCTTTGTAATTTGGTCGTGCGCTTGAAGAAGCCATTGGACCTGTTGAGGCAGGAGCAATTGGCTTTGAGTTCTTAGTTGAATCTTTCATTTTGTATCCTTTGGCCTAAAGGGGTTTAATTAAAGGTACGGTATATCCGCTATAAATACAGGCTTAATTAGCAACAATCAAAAACACAATGGCGCTGATAGTGCCGTCGTGGCTTTCAATAGTAGCAAATCCTGGAATACAGGCTAGATCAATACCTCTTGGTGCGGTGTAGCCACGGGCAATAGCAATTGCTTTTACAGCTTGATTTACGGCTCCTGCGCCTACAGCTCTGACTTTACAGCTTCTAGTTTCATAGATATTGTGGGCAATAGCTGAAGCTAAAGCTTGTGGATTACTTCCAGCGCTAACGCGTAGGATGTGTTCTTCTGGTGATTCGGACATGTGATACCTCGTTTGACGAATAGTGGAGCCCCGCGGTAATTATTATGGGGTAACCACAAGTATCTGTAAGGCTAAAAGTCGTCTATAGGCGTTGGAGCGGTCGCTAAAGACCCGCACAGAGCACATTCCATGTCTAACATATAAAGGCTTATTTGACCGTCCTCAAACATAGCCTGGACCTTCCACAAAGTAGACCCGCAAACACAGACCTCTAATGGATTGTCTTTATCTCTTAGGTCAAGCACTCCAACCTCACAGCTCTATGCCTATCCAAAAGCATAAAAAGTCAATGTTAATACTGTACCTGTCAATAGAAAACCCTAAACCAAAACGTCTACCGTAACCCCAAGAAATCCAACGGTTACCGCGATTACCAAGCTTACGTTCGTAATGCACTATGCACCTACGTTTTCTTTAGCCCAGTTGTTCCACTCTTCGTTTATCTCTGCAACGTCTATTGTTTTATCAAACCCATTTTCACGTAAATATTCAATAAAATCGTCATCAGCCACAAGTATTGGTAAGCCGTTGTATGTAACACCATAATCAATCATTGTCCGCCCCATCCTCCGCCTTTAAATTGAACTGCTGGTGGTGTAAAAACTTTACTCATAGGACTCCCACATCGATCGCAATTAGGTCGCTCATTAGATTTAAAAGCAATGTGCATTTCTACAACGCTACTCTCACAGGTATCGCATTTGAAATCGTATTTAGGCATTACTTCTCCCGAAACTTTGGATCCTGTAGCTTATCGTACACCTCTTTTTCGTACGCGAACACGTGCTGGCCTGAAACTAGGCGAGCTAAAGCGTAGGAATCTGCGGCGTTGTCGTCAGAAAACTCTACCTGCCACCGCTTGTATATTTGTAAAAGCATTTGACTCTTTGGTACGCCCTGGCCCTTGCCGGTAACGTACTTTTTGAGGCTGGTTGGCGGCACAATTAAAGGGTAAATACCAAAATCAAGCAAAGTTAGCTTTACCATACCGCCAAGCTCACCCAACATATTAGCCATCTGCGATCCAAAGGCGTAGCCTTCCATGGCCACGTCAGCAATGTTGTTAAACTGGTAAAGCCAGTTCATTACGTGAACCTGTATGTCTTTAAGCCGGTCTATCCCACCCTGCTCAGATTTGTAAACCTCGCAATAGAATGCGTTATCTTGTAAAGCGGTTATAGCGAATCCACTATAGGACTGGTCTATGCCAAGGTATACAGGCTTATCACCGTCAATAGATCCGTCGTAAAATACTTTCACGGCGTGAGCCAAGGGGCCCTGCCGACGGCTTTGTTAAGGTTTACTCGTCGGGTAATCTCACGGTTGATAAAAGATATGTCTTTAGATAACTTTTCCGACATCATTTGGATCAAACTGTGGTAATTAGAAAGCTCTTGATACTTATCGGCCTTATCTCGGTAGACCTCGTCTACCTCAATCTCAGCATCTATGATGGCTACTGCTTTACCGCCAGCCTTCATGGTCAGTTTTTTTCTAGCCTTCTCTATAATCATTTCTTTTTCGGCTTCGGCTTTATCTGTGTGGGCACACCACACCTGTAAATTAATAAACTCCAAGTAAGCTACATACTTAGCGTACAAATCCATTAAGTTCTCATCACCCACAGATGTAACATCTTCTGGAAGTGAGGGGGGATCATAACTGTAACCCTCGTTTAATGACAGACCTTGACCCTTTAACTTACTAATAGCTCTTTTGCTAGCCTCTGCTAGTTGTAGTTCAATTGGACTCATTTTCATACCCCTTGCACTTGGCGCATCCTGTTGCCCCTATATTACATGCTGGTGCCGTATTGGAGTCAACAGCTTCATTGATCATCTTTGCTGCATCAAATAGTTGGGTAATACCAAAATCGCTTTTGGGTATAACAAACTCTTTAGCTTCTTGATTTGCCTTTGATTCATAAATAAGTACAGCCTCTTGCGGCACGTCCTCATACCCCAATAGCTCAGCTAGTTTCATATAAATCTGAACCTGAGTAATATGCTTCATAAAAGGCTCTTTGATGGACTTCCAAGTTTTTTCTACATCATTGTTGTTCTCTTTAAGTATTTCTGGTATCTCATACCTAAGCGTTCCCGCACCCACAGATTTAATCTCAAGCATTAGTGGATCGCCAAACCCCTTTAGCCAACCATCTGAATGACCTGAGATGCGTAACGGTTTGTAATCTAAAGGCACTTCGTTATAACGCAAAAACTTTGGATCAATTTTATGATCAGAAGGTACGCCCCAAAAAGTATCTTTACAATCGGTGCAATGCCACTGTCCGTACAGCTTATCCATTTCTTTAAACCAATTTTGCCATTTAGCATGAATAGCGTGGCCCTCTTCAAATACAGATAAAAGTTTAAATGAATAGCTACGTGGATTAGGGACTTGACCTAACAAATGAAAATAAGAAGCTCTGTAACACCAATCTGATCCAGCCATTTCTGAGGGGTGTAGAACATTTGTTCTACGAGACTCATCACGTGGGCTAGCTAGTACGTGTCGTTCAACTGATGCAAGTACCCTACTTGGAATCTTGCCAGCTGCAATAAAATTCTTTAATGATCCCGTAGGTTTGTATGCACTCATAGCGGTAATCTATCACGATTTACGGGTATCTACCCATTCTTTAAATGTTAAACCGGCCTTCTTAGCTTTGCGTTTTAATGCGTTGCGTTCGCGGTGAGACATGCCGCCCCAAATACCGTGCTGTTCATCCATCTTGTCTGAGTACAACAAACATTGTTTACGAACCGGGCATTCTGGTAATCCATCTTTGCCGTAGCAAACGGCTTTAGAGACCTCAGCTATAACTCTGTATTTAGCTTTGTCTCTTGGTGGGAACCAGAGTTCTGTATCCATGCCTCGGCACTTGGCTTTGTATCGCCATGGCTCTGGTCCTGCGCTGTCGTACAAGTATGCTCCTGAAGAGTTTGGCGCAATTCTAGAAAATCATCTTCAGTTAAGATAACGTAATTTTCGTTATTCAAACTTATTCCGAGGACGGGAGTCCGACTGTCAAGAATTGCTTCTTTAACAATCTTTTCCAAAACCGCTGCTTTGACGGTAAAGGAGGCTTTGCCAGTCCACTTATGTTCTATTAACAAATCAGTGGAACGCACATCACCTTTCCGACTCCAAAACGCACCGCTTGCAGCTGATCGCTGCCCGCCAATTGCTTTAGCTAATCGGTCCTCATGCTTCTTAGACTGTTTTTGTCCTTCACTCCTCATCGGAGTCTTCGGCTACGAATTTAGATCCGGCTTTAATCGAATCTAGTACGTCCCGCTCAAGGGTTTCTTTCAGGTCAATCTCTTCCCGTATTGAGCTAAGCATAGCATCACTACCCTGCCATTGGCGACCCGCGTAACGATAGTAGGCACCTGCTCTGGTAATCACCTTATTAATAATTCCCATGGCAATTACTTCTTTAGCAAAATCAAACTCTCCGGCTGGAACGGTCTCTCCTTCTAAAAAGTAAAAGTCAACTGTAGCCACTTGGGAAGGGGCTGCTGATTTATTTTTAATAATACGGGCTTTAATAGACTGCCCAACACGACGTTTTTCTTGGCCTGTGCCGGATTCAATCCACTCATCGCGCCGTACTTCGGTGCGAGTAAAGAACGCGTAGTCTTTGCCTAGGCCACCTGGGGTAGTTCTAGGATCCCCATACATAACGCCAATCTTCATGCGGTACTGGTTAATGACAATACCGATAAATGGGCGCTCTGGGGAAACAAGGGATCTCTTGGAAGCTTTGCCAACTTTACGGAAGAACTTATTAGTTAAAAGTGCGCCCCTGCCTACCGTGGATTCATCCATTTCTTTATCGTCTTCTGCTGAAGGGACCAAGGCAGGTAAAGAATCAAGAACAATGCAATCGATTGCTTTGCTTTCTGCAAACTTGATAACCGCCCCATAAGCTTCCTCCATAATATTTGTTGAAACAACATAGACTCTAGAGGAGTCCACGCCACACAATTCTGCGTAACCAACTACCCACTCTTCAGCAGCAACCCATACAGTAGTAAACTCTGGATCTCGTTTTTGATTAGCGGCAACAGTTTTTAAAGCTAAGGCCGTCTTACCATTACTTGCTTCACCAATAATCTCATGCCACTGATTAGGGGGCCAGCCGCCACCAAGTGCCACATCAATTGATAATGAGCCGGAAGTAAAACGAGGTGGTGAGGCAATAATGTCAGAACCTAAAACAATAGTTCCGGCACCAAGATCTTTATTAATTTTGTTAACAACTGCCATTGCCTCTTTGTTCATTAAATGTGTCCAATAATTGTTGTTGGGTTAAAGCCACCAGTTGGTACTTGTGTAGCCGGTGTTGGAGGTCCTGAAGTTTGGCCGCCTTGGCCAATAATACCGGTGCCTGCGCCACTACCTGATTGTTGAATTGGGTAGCCGCAATCGTAACAACGAGCCCTGCTCTCTGCTGTTCCTCCGTAATTACCGCTACCGCAACCTGGGCAACGGGGAGCAGACGGCTGTGTCTGTTGTGAAGGTGGATAAGTAGGTTGTTGGGGTGTTGCATACTGCGCTGGTTGTGGTGCTACATACGCCGGCGCGGGCGTCCCTGTCTGTTGAGGTTGTGTTCCAAGCTTCTGTGCCCACCAATTACTACTCATGATTATCCTCCATTTGTATGAACCCCGTTGGTGCTGAGGTTGGGTTAATAATTTGTAAATGCGTTCCCACTGAAAAAGTTCCAACTAAAGTTGACAATGCAATTGTTTTAAAAAGAGCCTGCATCATCTCTATCTGCCTATCATCAATTGAATCAGCTAAAAGACCTGAGTCTTCTAGTTCTTTTGTATGTATAGTTGTAATTAAATTTGCGCTAATTTCTGCCATTTGTTTTAAAAATGGAATGTATTGTTCTATAGCCTCTAATCTGTTGTCACTGTCCTCTTGTTCTTTTACATCACCTTCTTGACTAACCTTGCTAAGGCCAATCAATTCTGCTAATTCATTTTGATCAGCAAAATCTGTGTCATACATATACCACCGTACTATAGTGCTAACCGGGATATCTAGCCGGTGTACAACATACTCCTCTCTTCCAAAAAGCCGGCGAAGCCAGTTCACTTGGCATCCCCCCATTTTTGAACAGTTGCCATATCAGCTAGTAAGGGTATAGAAAGCAAGTTGATGCCCTCCATAGCCTCTTTAATAGCAGTCTCAGTCTCTTTAACCAAGTGATCTGGAGTCAAAGTTACAAGCTCATCATGCACTGTGAGTATCAAGCTTGCCTCCTTTGGAATAAAGTCTTGAGCGCGTATCATAGCAAGTTTAATGATATCTGCTGCCGAACCTTGGATTCTTGTGTTAAAGGCTTGACGCTCAGCGCTGGCCCTAAACCCTATGTTTTTAGATGTAATGTCCGGTAAGTAACGTCGACGATTAAGAATAGTTGTGACATAGCCTAGATTACGAGCAACCCCAACAACCTTGCTTTTGTAGTCGCTGATGGCTGAAAACTTCTGAGAAAAATCATTTAATAATTTTTTAGCTTCTTTGGCTGAGCAACCAATTGATTTAGCAATCTTGTCTGGGCCTACACCATAGGCGATAGAAAGAACCAAGACCTTGCCAGCTTTACGGTCTACACCCATAGTGTTTCCAACCGTTGTGTATATGTCCTCACCCTTCATATAGTTGTCTATCATGATCTCATCTTGTGACATGGAGGCAATTACTCGCGGCTCAATCTGTGAGTAGTCAGCTACTACTAACTTAAAACCCTCTGGCGCTATAAATAAATTACGAATGGCTCGACCATGCTCAGTGTGTGGAGCCGGTACGTTTTGAAGGTTAGGGTTTCGACTAGAAAACCGACCAGTCTCAGCACCCCACTGAATGAAGTCACCATAAATCCTGCCGTTTACTAGCAAGCTCTCTTTGTCTTCAACCTTAGACTTGCCGTTAACAGTCTTTACAACCTCTCCACCTATGTAGGGAGTGACGTATGTGCTAAGAAGTTTATTAAGTTCAGAGTATTTAAGTAAAGCGTCAACAAGCTCGTCCTTACCTCTAAACTCCTCTAAAGCCTCAGCTGATACAGAGTAGTCCTTGTAAGTTAAGGACTGCTCACCCTGTGCAATGATTTTCTTTTCTCCACGACCGGTTAATACCTGAGTACGAAGACCGCGGCACCCTTCTTCTTTAGGGCCGTACAAAATCCACTGCTTATCACCGTTAGAGTTCATATTAAATATACCGCCAATAGAATAAATCTCAGCTTTTGCCGCCTCAACCTCTTCAGTAAGCTTGTCGTACAGAATCTTTAATTGATTGGTGTCAATTGGCGCCCCAGTTAATTTCATTTTACAAAGTACATAAAGTACATCCATCTCAAGTGCCATAACTTTTTCTACGTTTGCGGCAACAATTTTAGGGGCCAGTACTTTCCAAAGTAGAAATGTGTATTTAGCATCAAGAAATGCGTATTTTGCTACGTCATTAAAACCGTAGATCTCCACCATATGTCCAATGCCTTTTTTCATTGAATAGCCTAGTTCTCTTAGTAAACAATCATCTAGACCCAACTTGTTCTTGTTCTTATTGTCATACAAAAAAGACCCCATCAAGGTGTCAAAATAAGGGCCAGAAGGAATATTACCTTCGTAGTACTTTGCTACAGAGCTTAAATCAAAAGCTAAGTTGTGGCCTACAGTTAAAATATTGTTGTTAAAAAATAAAGGTTTTAATGCCTCAAAGACCTCTGCTGGGAATAGCTGCGTAGGAGCCGGTCCGAAAGATCTAAGAGATTTTTTGCGATCAACAGAGTAATCACTTTCGCGTAATGAAAGACCTTCAAGTATGCGTTTTTCTCCTTGAGGTGTAAGCGGGAAAACTTCTGACTCAAACTCACCATGTGGGTGGCCAATCGGAATAACATCCCCGCGACCGTGTGTAGCAAAGCTAAGCCAAAGTACTTCGTTAACAGCTGGAATACCACGTTTATCTCCTACAGTTTCGACGTCATAAGCAAACGCGTCTTGAGTGAGATAGTAAGCAACCATCGCATCAAGGTCTGCCTTAGTTGTAATTATATGATCCATTTTATACCCCTTAAAAGGATGGGGCTAATGCCGTTAAGCACTAGCCCCACCTGCAATGAACTAACTTAGAGAAGACTATCGGCTACGGCTTCTAGTTCTTCCCACGTTGAGGACTTAATAGCTGAAGCTTCGTAAGGAACTAGTGCTTCAAGTGCTGCCTCATGTGCAGTTACGTCAATGCCCCAATCTTCTAAAAGATCACGAGCCTTAACTGGATTAAGGAGGTAAGCGGTGCTTTGCATTTTGCCGGTACGGCTTATTGCCCAATAGTTCTTTGTTAAAGGACCGGTAGGTGAGAAGTGTGCGGCGTGCAGTGTCTTGTAAAGACGTGGACTTGCAATAAGCATCTGTCGTTCTACGCCACTAGCGGTCAGAATAGCAAGGCTAAAAGCCTTCTTATCTTCAGGCTTGCTTCCAAGCTTTACGCATAGCGGATCGTTGGCCCCTAGTGAAATGTAAGAGCGCTTGCCAGTGGTTTTCTGTGACAAGAAGTGTTGCTTGTATACAGCGAAGGGTCCGTTTGGATCAAGGAACTTAACGATTTGATACTCACCGTCAGTAAACTTGAACTCAGTTGGATAATCACCTGCGGGTACTGCTGATTTTTCAGCGGCATCCCAACCTGATTGAACTGTTGAGATAGTTGCTTTTTGAACTGGTCTTGCATTGATATCTGAGTCTGTTTTTGCAAACTCATCTGCCGTTGGGAGGTAATCCTCTGTTCGGTTTATTGCCATATGTTTTTCATCCTTTTATGTTAGTTGTCAGTGTTTTCATTTGCTCGGGTTTGACTCCAAGCCTCGGCTATATCTAAAGATACCTGCCGGTGTAATGGCCATTCTATGCGCTTTGTGTGCAATAGTCCAGCCTTATCTAGTATCTCTACTAGCTTTTCCACCATGGCTCTTGAATACAACCTTCTCCCGGCGTGGTCTTTTCCATTTATATCCTTCTTCATTGGAAGTCGGTATGGAGATGCTGGTATGTAACCCTGTTTGATCCAAGCACGTATTGAAACAACTGGGCGACCTACAGCAGCAGCTAAAGCGCCAATAGTAAACATTTCAAGGTCTCTGCCGTTGGGTAATGTTTTAGTAACAGGGTTAGCATCCCAGGATGTATCTAACTTTGTTTCTAAGGGTTTAGCTACTATTGGTTTTCTTTTGCGTTTACTGTTTGGATAATAACTATCCAAGTCAGCAAAAGTAGATTCAATTAAATCATCAGTCATTTGATGCTTTAACCAAAAATGCGTAAGAAATTTTAGATGGGAACATCCGATCAATGTCGGCTTCTGAAAGTTCATCTGTGTAAACACAAGACATAATTGCGTCTTCTTGAAGAACAGGAATCATTTTTACGCACTTGTCGTAAATGCCACGTTCTTTAAGTAGAGCTTCTGCAATATCCATATCAAGAGTTTTTGATACGCGACGTTGTTGTGTAAGGGTTACTTCACCTGTAATTTCGTCATCAACTTTAAGTGTGACGTGTCCGCGATCATCGGTTTCACCGGCGGATTCAACTGTAGATTTAAGACGAGACTTTAATTCGTCTTGTCGTTTTGTTAATACTTCAACTTCTTTTTTAAGTGAAAGATACTGACGTAGATTAGATTTTATATCGAGTAGACTCATGCTTTTCCTTTGTTTAGCTTAGAGCACTTGTGCCCTGTAGCGACGTAAGGAAAACTTATACCTGCCCACTGACAGGTGTCAAGTTACTGGTCAGTACGACCTTTTGAGTAAGCCTCTAGCGCCTCAATAATGACTGAGGTAACGGTTACACCCTCTTTGGCTGCCTTGTACTGTACGGCCTTCCAGAGGTCGTCAGGGACACGTATGGTACGCGTCGGGGTCTTAGGTGCGTTAGGCATCCATCAATTGTACAGGGCAATACGGCTAAACAGTAGCCATATACAGGAACTCTTTAAGGCTTCCTACGTTCATAGGTATTCCACCTTGGTCATCAATACCCTCGCCGTCGACTACCGCGCTCGCCAAAGCGTTCTTCTGCTGTAGAGCCTCGTACTGGCGCTCCTCAATAGATCCGGCAATAATTAGATCTTGAATAACAATTGAGGGCCATGTAGATGAAGCTCTCATAATACGACCATTGCGTTGAACAGCTCCACCCGAGGTCCATGGTAAGTCGTAGTTAACTAGCAAATTAGCTGCCGGTAGGTCTACACCATAACCCCCAGCGTCTGAGCTAATCAAAACACGAACTGCTGGATCTGTGTTAAAAGCAATTTTATTATTTTCTTTACTCTTGGCATCTAACTTGCCTGAGTATTTTCTACATTGATCTGGTCCAAGACCGTTAGCAATCATGTCTAACATATCTACATAGGTAGCAAATATAACTACCTTGTTAGCTGTGTTGAGGTCTAAAAAATCTTTAACATAACTAATTAAATATTCAAGCTTTGGGGAGTCGTCAATGCCGTCAAGTAAACCTGACTTTACTAACTCTGAGGCGTAAGCAGAACCACCCTTAGTTCCAAAGGTGGGGGTCATTTTACTAAACATAACAACAGTTCCGTCGTCGTCTTCGTCTTCCCAAAGAACGGTTTTATCAATTGAATTATATTTTCTAGCGCTGGCGCGTAGTAAGTTTGGATGGGAACACAGCATTTTTAAACAGCCCATTTTAGACATAATTCGACCTCGAATCTCGTCTTCCGGCCCCCCACCTTTTTTCTCGTATCCGTAATGGGATATTAAATTAAAAGATGCACCAAACAAATTCTGGGCCTCATCTAAATCTTTAATTAGATCTTCTTTAATAACGTCATAAAGCTTTACGTTTTTACGGTCAAATACAATACGGACAGGCTCTTTATGTATAGCGTCTGGAAGGTAGGGAGCTACATCTTCATCTTTCTGGGTCTTACGCACACAAGCTTCTTGTAGCTTTTCGTGTAGCGTAGACAAGTTTCTGTAACGCTGAACCCCACCCCAGTTATTACGAACAATAAAAGCGGAGTCAAAGATGTCAAAGCGCCCTAAAACTTGTGCATCTACAAACTGCATAATGCTAAATAACTCTTCTGGTTTACCGTTTTCAATAGGTGTTCCGGTAAGAGCGTATCGATATGGTGAACTAATTAAACGTTTGACTGCCTTTGATCGTTTAGATCTAAAGGACTTGATGGCTGTGGCTTCGTCGAGGACAACAAATCCTCTTGGTAAATTCTTGATGGAATCCCAGTCGTTAACAATTTGCTCGTAGTTAAGAATAATGTAATCAACCCCTGAGCTTCGCCAGTCCATGGCCTCAGCATATTGCTCTGCTCTTTTCTTCGGCGTTCCATCAATGACCAAAGCCTTAGAAGTTCCATCGGTAAATTTCTCAATCTGATTAGCCCACTGATATTTCAATGAGGATAGGCAGATTATAAGCCCTGGTTCTTTAACTTTGTTCTCATCCATCAAACGTTCTATAGCAGCAATGGTAAGAACGGTTTTACCCAAGCCAAGATCGTATGCCACTAGAACCCTATGACGATCGACCATACGGTCTACGGCTTCAGGTTGGTAGGGGAGTAGTGTTCCTTTAAAGGTCAACTTTAATCTTCTTCTTTAAATCTTCAATCGTGCCGTTATTAACAATAGTCTCATCAAAGATCCAAGCGTCTAACGCTGTTTCAGAGATGTGGTCGTTAACCGCGTCCACACCCGGGCGCTCAATACGCCAAAGCTGTCCGCCCTGTGAAGAAATAGCTGACGCTTCATTAGGAAATCTAACGTCGGTAATAACATAGCGGCCTTCGTGTGGGTCTTTAATTTGTGACAAAGTCATAGCTACCCATAGATACTCGTCAATACCTTGTCTGCCAGCTTCGCCGGTAGTTTGTAGTAAACGACGAACTTCTGGGTCTTGTTTAACAATATCCCAACCATACTCATTTACCATTCCTTGAATCTCAATTGAATTAATTTTAGGATTAATGTCGTAAACAAGAGCTTTAATTGGATCAGCAAAAGCAAGTGCAATAAATCCATGATGGTCTACCAAAATGTCTGCCACAGTGTTCTTACCTGATTGGGCGTAGCCCGAAAGTCCAATAATCATACTTTTCCTCTCACCATGTGTTTAGCGTTTTCTAATCCAAACTCTATCTCAACCTTGCTCATAGCGCCAATGTCTTTCATATCGGTCTGTGAGTAGTTAAAAAACAACGCCTCTTTCCACGTCTCTCTGCACATATCAAGAAGACTTTTAGATGAAGACTGACCGGCGCTATCGTTATCTAAAGCAAAAATTAAACGGTCCGCACCCCGCAATAAATTAAACTGAGCGGAGGAGACAAGTGCCCCGTATGTAGAGACGCCACCGGTTATACCTACAGAAGCCAACCTCACCACATCTAATGGAGATTCCACAACGACCATAGTCCCTGTTACATACTCTCGATATCCAAATAAAGATAAGCTCTTCTTTACTTTGGCTGGCTGATTATTAAAGTACCTGCGGTCATAGCCTTTTTCCTGCCACCCCATAAGCTTGTGGGTAATAGGATCTCTAATAGGCATAATCCAATTCTTTTTTCTTTCGTCCCACATAAGCTCGTAGGCACGCGCCGCGTCAATAGTTAAACCCCTAGACGCTAAAGCTTCTTGAGGCGGATCTACAAAAGCATGAAGCATAGACTCAGTAACATATGAAACGTCTTCTAATTTAGATTTGCGCTCTTCGGTAACCCTAGTAAACCTAGACATTAGATTCTCGCTGGAGTCAAACCAATCTTTAGCTTTATCAAACTCAATCTGTTCAACGTAACTTATAAGACTGTAGATCCCGCCCTTAAACCCACAAGAAAAACAAATATGTTGACCGGTGTCTGAGTTAATCCACCATGAAGGGTTTCGGTCTTCCTTACCTGTTCTCTCTTTATGTGCAGGGCAGAACCCTTGAATCTCGTCCCCGCGTGTATTAGTGAACTCAATTCTAAGACGGGATAAGGTGCTCTCCATCTCCTCAACGGTCATAGATCCTCTACACCCAACTCTCTAAATAAACCGTTATTCCAATCCCACACAAGTGAGACCTCAGATAACCCGGCGTTACGAGCCGCAACAACACGGAGTAATCGCGTGTCATCTACTAACTCATCTTCTCTTTGTAGACCAAAAATTACGTCAGCATCTTGATGGAAAGATGATGAGTATCCAATAGCATCGGCGGTAACCTGACCTTTTTTCATCTTCCAAGCTAAAACCTGGGTTGAGATTACAATGGGCTTGTTAATCTTTTGAGCTAGACGTTTAAGTGATCGAGTTATATTAGTCAAAGCTTGTGGGGTATTAGACTCACCAGTCTGCTCATCAATCATCAAATAAGTACCGTCAATAAATACAATATCTGGGTTCTTGTTTTGAATCTTGCTGGCCACGCCGCTAACAGTTTGACCACCAGAGGAATCAATAAACCAAAACTTGTCCCTCATGTTTTCAATGCCCTCAATAATTTTAAAATATCTGGCTTGCTCTTCATCTGTTAAAGAACCCGTCATCAAACGCCTATGTGAGATCTTAGCTTTCATAGCGTAGTAACGACTCTTCTGCTCCTCATTGCTCATCTCAAAAGAATAGAACATAGGAACTTTACCGGCTAGGTGACAGTTCTGTGCAATCTGCAAAGCAAGTGTTGACTTACCCGTTTTAGGTGGAGCAATAATTACAATTAGTTGACCCGGTTGTAATCCAGATGTTGCCTCATCCATTGTAGGAAACCCTGTAGGTAAACCAAGCAACCCAGGATTGTTCTTACGGTGTTCGTACTCTTCTTTTGCGGACTTGGCGGCTTGTGTAACTTCAAGGTCATTAGACTTAGTTAACCCATCTTCCTCAAGTTTAATAATGCCGCGCTCCATAGCTTGAAGCGCACCCTCATGGTCTTGGCTTTTTTCTATAACCTCAAGTGCAGATCCTAAAGTTGCAATAATTCTTTGTTTGCGTCTTATGTTAACTAAACAATCAATTAAATAATCGGTGGAGTCAGCTACCGGCATTGGTAAATACATAGGAAAGTTTTCATTAATTACTTCAAGACTTGGACACTCTCTGTACTTTGCATTATGAGAAAGTAAAAAACTAACTACCTTTCGATCCGCAGGATCGGAAAACCAACCATCTGTAATATTATTTTCTAATAATGGGGTTAGATCGCGTGCTTGTACGACCTTGCTAAGGAGTTGAGTCTCGTGATTCATAACTGATTAAAATCCAATCCCCAATGGCCGTATTGTGCCGTTCGAGTGGGTATGTCTATCACACCAATCACTTCTGGTCTATATGGTAGTTCTGCAACAATATCTTTCAATGATTTATAAGAACTAAAGTATCTAAACGGATTGGTGCCCATCCTGTCAAGTTCCTCTACAAAGAAGGTCAAATCTTCTTCGTCCATGGTAAAAGAAACAAGCTCTAGAGTAATACCTTGTTTTGTTGTATACAAATACAAGTAGCTTAAAATGTCTTTACGTACTTTTTTGTTAGCTTTAGATAACGTAAATATTTTTAAAACTTTTTTAGGCGTGAGCTCTACAATTAAGAATACATCTTCTGTAACTAATATTCTCTTGGGGAGCTCGTTGCTGATATCCCCATTACGCATTAGTTATATAACCTCAACCTTGCCAAATTTTATAATAAACTCTCGAAACTCTTGATTTGATTCTCTAGCTCTTTCAGCATCATCTGGGGTAGCGCGGCTTGATATCTCTAACGGGTAGTTTCCATTATTGCTTTCAATTCTAGCTTTTACAAAATTTATGTGTTTGCACTTTAATCGACTGGAAAATCCGGGACAGGTGCAGTAAAACTCGTTTGGATTACCGACAGATACTTCGTATATGCCTGGACCAGACGTTGTTGTATTAGGGAGGAACACTTGCACTAACTTTAGGTCATTCCGCACTTTGTTCTCTTTCATTTTCGTAAATCCCCTCGTGATGATTCTACTGGTAAGTAGCCGAATATTTCATGGACAAAGCTTGCTGTTGAATCTCCGTAAAGACCCGCCCAGTCCTCACGACGTATGTTAGTCGTAATTATGGTAGGTAGGCCATTGTTAAATCTAGTCCTAAGAACGTGGTGCAGGGTGTTTCTTTGCCACTCGCTGTCTGTAGAGTGCTCTCTACCTACGTCGTCTAAAACTAAAACTCGGATGTTGTAAGCATCATTTGGGCAGTTGCCCAATATGCCCTCCAATATCACCTCTTGGTCGTCTGTGATAGAACCACCCATTTGGGTGCCCTTTAACTCCAGTAAGCCGTGATATGTAATAAAGTAACAGGGCCGAATAAGGGTTCCGCCCTCTTTTACATCTAATGAGTCTAAAGACATAGTTGTCATGATCTCTTGAATGGTAGACAAAGCAATTGTTGTTTTGCCTTGCCCTGGAGTACCAAACAACATTAAACCTTTTCCACAGTAAGGCTGACCGGCAGAACGGATTACGTGCTTGTCCTTTACGGCCTTTAACCATTTGCTAATGGTGGCTATATCTTTTTGATCAGCCTCAGAACAATCTTTTAAAGTCCAACCAAGTCTAGCTGTTGGTATACCAGCCATCTTGACCCAACTCCTGCGTCTAATCTTAAGCTCATCAAGTTTAAACATTGTTCAACCAATCTAAAGATTTCTCGGCTTTAATCTTTTCCGTAACCATATCATCCGGAGTAATTATAAGTCGACGGGCTTCAGTCTGTAGGTTAATAAACTGTTTAATATATCTTTTCCATATATGCTCTGGATCGTTAATCTCAGTGCGGTCACGTATTTGGGAAAAATATAAATCCATCATCTTCATCTCAATGTCGCCGGTTGTCCCGTGAACTTTACGGGATTTAGCCAAGGCTATTTTAAAACGAGATCTATCCATTACCCAAGGCTTGACGTGCCAAAGGTCATTGCAACGCTTTACAAACTCTGCGGCAGATTGATCTGGACTCCAATGTTGAGGCGGGGTGTCGGCTTTATCTTTGATTTTATTGTCAAACTCCTCAGCCTTAAAAGCGTCGTAAGCTTTCTGCCTACGCTCTCGGGCTTTGTATACGGCCTCTTTTTTATCCTCTGGGTCAAAGGGCATTGGTGAGTCGTCGTATTCCGGGAAGTGCATTTGGCCTCCTGCCTGTAAATCGACTTGAATGTACTCTTCGCGGATTTCATCCGCTACTCTTTCTTGCTTCTTGCTATATAAGCTATTAGTACTTAATAAGCTATATAGCGGTGTGTGCTGTAATAGAAGGGCCGTTTCTGCCCTCCAGTAATGGGGCTCCACAACATTACTTACTGTCATAATCCTGCCATTTATGTGAACTTTTTTTGTCTCAATTAAGCCCAATTCTCTGAGCTCTCGAAGGCAAGACCTTATGGCCTTATACCCTTCGGGGAATAGCCTTGACAAGCCTTCAGCGGTTATCTGAGGCCTTACAGTGAGTAGATACAAGTAGAGACCTATGGAACGTAGGTTAAGCACTCCTATTTGTCTTCCTTGCCCTTTTTCATTTCTTCGACGATGGCTTCCGCGAAGATTTTGGCAATGGCTTGGATTCCAAAGTAGAGATTGTCCATGTCTTCTTCGTCAACACTTTCTTCCTCTTCTTCGCCATCTTCTTCGTCATCCTCTTCCTCGGCATCTTCATCCTCCTCAGGTTCTGTAATTTTCTCTTTTGCTGGAATTGTTGGCTCGACTGTAGCTTTAATGTTTTGAGCCGCGTTCAAGGGAATCAATCCCTCCGTTAAATCAAAGCATGGGATTTCCGCGTCTTTGCAGGCCGCTAAGGTGTTTTGGCAATCCTTGTCTTCATCAGCCCATAGAAGAAACGTCGAGGCATTTAAACCTTTAAGGTGGTCGACTGCGTTTTTAATTGGGTTGTCAGAGATGCTGACACTGGCTGGCGGTATTCCGTCAAACTTTCCAGACTCTGTTGTAAAGACTAAAAGATCTTTACCTTTGTCCTTTGCTAACTGAGTAGCAAACGTTTGTCCTTGGCTCGGTCTATCACTATAGGCTAGAACTAAAGTGCCGTTAGCTCCATTGGAACTTTGAGCATAATAATAATCTTCCATTAAAGCTTCTAGATTTGCGCGGGTGGTTGATCCATTGCCGGCGACGAGCACATAATATTTGTCCATGGGACCTCCTTGGTAGGGGAGGCACAGACTAGCCTATGTTTGAGGCTGCGCCAAGTAGACTGAAACTGGAGTGCCAGTAACAACGTTTTCTGAAAGCTTTGAACCAATAAGTCGACTTATTACAGCAAATCTATTTTTGTATAGGTGGCTTCTGGCAGAGTTTGTACTTCCACCTTCCCAATAAAGATCAGCAGGGGAGCATGGCCCATTGCTTCCGTCAAAGAAATCTAAAAGTCCCGCTGAGTTTTCAAACAAAGATGAATCAAATTTAACGGTACGGGTGTTTGCTGTTGCCCAAGCCATCTCCACCGCAGCATAGGCGGCTGTAGCTGGGGCGGTTGCAGTTACGTATGGTCGTATCCAATCTTTGTCGGTAACTGTAGGGGTTGCTGTACCACCGGTGTTGTAAAGACCGTTAGCGGCAGAGCTGATAATAAACTGATCTTCTGTACAACTAATAATTGTAACGTTAGACAAATTGTAAGTAGCGCCACTAATCATAGTAATTCCGCTAATGGTTACCACTTGACCAACTGTAAAAGTATTCTCAGCTTGATAGGTAACACGTCCGTTAATTCCAGAGACGTTTGTAATGCTGGCTGTTAGCCTTGCTACTCTTCCTGATACAGCTGATCCAATTTGAGTGTGGGAAGAGTTGTACCATTTGATAGACGGGGTAAGCGTGTCAGCTGTATTTAACCCCTGTGCATAAAGGCTAAATGTGTATTGAGTATTTGGGTAGTGAATTGGCATTAATTGATTGTTAGTGGTTCCGTCCCAAGACTTAAGCACCACTGAAGAGCCCGTAGCTGTAAGTTTAAGGGCGTTGCCTGCAAAAAATATTGAACCTGAACAATCAGCTTCTGCTTGATTAGCAATTGACTTTGCAAAGGTAACAATTTTTCCACCGCTACCGGCTGTTACCGTGTAAGTTCCGTTTAAATCTCCACCAACCCAGGTAGATCCTGTAATAGATATAACGTCGTTAACTTTAAAATCATGGCTCACTGTAAGAGTTAAAGTAACAACGCTGTTAAGCGACGCTGCCCTAGCAATCTTAAATACTGATACACCTGGCTCTTGGCTAGTAGCATCAATTGTGTTTGTAGAGTTGCTGGCTGTCCAAGGAGCAATAGGGCTTGCAAAGTGAGGGTTTTTTAACTCATTGATTCTTGTTGCTTTAATAGTTAGATGTACTTGTCGAGCCTCATCAAATGTTGTTGGGTTTGCATCTTGTTCAAATTGCAAAGCGTCAAAGTAATGAAACTCGCTGCCAGCAGCTGAAGCTACTTGAATATTAGGTACCGCATAATATGAACCAGCGGGGGCCGTGTCAGTAACAAATTTACGGCTACCGCTTACCAGCTCACCTGTAGCGTTGTTGCTTGGTGTTCCTGAAGACTCAGAGATAAAAACACCAAAACGTGTGTACCAACTAATACCCATAGTTACCGATCTAGCTGAACCGCCAGTTACTGTGTACCCGCTAAAGCTATAAGAAAGAGCGGCCGTTACAGGTATACCTCTTGTAAGGGGGTTAAATTTTGTTATATCCCCGCCAGCGTAACCGCACTCAAATTTAATTGTGGCTGTAGAACCAGATACATTTTTTACCGATAATACTCCTTGACGTTTATTAGGTGTAAAAGTTGAAGATGTTGGTTCAATCCAAGCTGCTGGATAAGGTTTAATTGTTGGGTAAGCTTTAAACACTTTATTGTAAACATCTGTAGTTGGAACGTCCGCCCCGGTCAAGTTAAAAGATATAGTTTTTGCACCAACCGCGGTAACAGTAAATTGATTGGAGATGGTATTAAATAAGTTTAATGGGAAGTTGGAAGTTGTAAATTTGTCTCCTACACGATACCCATGTGTTTTTTCTAAAGTAATTGTAGCCACATTGGATGTAATGCTAGCTTGGCGTACAGTCTGTGTTCTAACTGAAGAAAGAGAAGCTGTTCCGTTTAATGATCCCCAGTGACCAATTCCCTCTTCAAAAGAAGAGTCGTTGTAATCGAGCATTAAGTTGTGTCCCATAGTTAAACCGTTAACTGAAGGATTAGGCTCTGTGCCTACAGGTTTAGTAACAGCGTATCCAGCAAAAGCTTTAATGTACTCTCGCAAACCTTGGCTACTACCTTTTTCTTTATTAATCTGTACAGCATCACGTACTAAAATACGAGATTGTTGGTATCCAATTTCTTTTTCGTAGTCATAACCAAGTTGTTGTAAAAACAATGGCACTAAGGCGCCGTTACATTTTTGCACATCATATTTATTGTTAAGTAGGTTTACCACTGTGTGAGCATAGCTAAGCTCAAAAGCAAATAAAGAAACAAAATTATACAGATCTTTATTGTCGTAATTTCCAGAAGCGTCGTAGGCACTTTTAATTCTAGCAATTGCTGGAAGACCTTCATACAAGTTGTTTATATAGCCGTAGTCTTTTACGGAAACACCAGTGGCGTCTCCAACACGAATCCAAGTGTAAGTTACGGTTTCAAATACAAAAAGAGAGTAATAGTAATACGCGTTCTCAACAAGTTGATACGTGTCGTCATAGAGTGTTGGATCTGTTTCAATAGCCGCCTCTGCTAAAAGATCCCCATCCCAAGGGTTTACCGGAAAACCAAAAGAATTACGAACAAGGCGTAGCTTTGACCAGGTTCCGGCAGGGCTGTTCCACTTAATTTGTATGTTTTTGTAACCTCTAGGTTTAGCTGTAAACGAGGTTGCAATATACTGAGAAGCGTTATCCGGACCGTAATACGCTAAATTATAATAATTAATACCATAACGTGACATTAGACGGTAATGCCTCCAGTTACAGTAAGTCCCCAACTGTATGAGGTTGCTTTTTGTGGGATTTCATTAAGCTCACATAGGATGTCGTTAACTGTAAGTTTAGTAACGGCACCAGCGGCTACAGCCGTAGCTGTAATTGTTGTACCGGTACAAACGTAAGTAAACGTGGTTGTTGAGGGTACTGTTGTTACTATAAATACGCCGTTAAAGTCGTTGTCAACGGCTGTAACTTTAATTGTGTCACCAATTTTTAAACCGTGTGCTGCGGTTGTGCGTAAATTTGCCACACCGGATGTTAAAGTTTTTAAATCAACGACCTTTTCAATATTTTGATCGCTACGCACAATTTTTGTAGGCTCAACAAATGCCACTCCAGGAACCGAGTTAATAGCAGACGTAATATCGTTAATTGATATACGATCCGCAAACATAACGTTATCAAATTGGAATAGGGTGTCTAGTTTAGAGGTTACCTCAGACAAGACGAGGCTTTGCTTGTACTGAGGCAACACTGTTATGTCTCCATCAATAATTACGTTTATATATGAAGGCGGTTGAAAGGTAATAGTTGTATTAGCGGGAATTTTGTTATTTAAGTAAGACGTTAAACTAGTAACCGTACTGTTAAATACGGCTGAGGGAGTTACTCCGTCATTAGTAACTCCTTTGTCTCCAAATGGGGCAAAGTAAACGGTGACGCTTGTATAAACATCTGCAATTGCCACAGCTTTAGCTGCTCCGCCTTTAATACACAAGTTTGCGTAATCTGAAAGAGAAACAGCTCTTTCTAGTGTACGAACGCTTAATGGGGCGTTAACACGTATTGCGTCTGTAGACTCAAGGTTACCTCCGCCAGATGCAACACCTGTGTTGGCAGCATTAATATACTGGTTGAGTACGCTCAAGCCGGAAGCTCCATTAGTAAGAATAAACTTAATGGTGTTAACTCCAACGTTTCCAACCTCGCCACCACCAATACGGTAAGTTGCTGTAATCTGGGCGTTTACCGGTGGGATACGACCACTTACATTGTCGCCAAATAAAACATAAGTTACCCCGTCAGAGTTTGTATATGTACTAAATACTGGGTCGTAGTTTTGATAATCAATAAGGTACGGAACCTGAGTGTAAGTAACCGAGTTTACTGAAAGAGTAACGCTATTTTGAATAACAGGATTTTTTGCTAATTTAAAGACCTGACTTGACTCACCATTAGATGTGCCAATAACTTCACTTGCTACAGTTGTTCCTTGATTTGCAACAACTGTAGTAGATGAGTTTGCGGAAACTGTTACTGAGCTGGCAGTTTCAAAAACCACCTGTGTAGATGTGCTGCTTGTTATGTTACTTGTAGCTACTTGAGTCAGAGCCGGTACTGTAATTGAGCTCGCTGTTGAGTTCTGAAAAGTTAAAGTGACCTTTGAGGCTGTGTTATTAGTAGCCTGATAGCCAAGTAGACGAGCAAGCTGAAGAACGCTGTCTCTTTGGCTAGCTGTAGTAATAAATGATTCATTTGCGGCGCGGTCAATATAGTAATTAAGTTGGTCGCCCATATACGCAAAAGCTTCAAGTATGGTAATACCGAAGTCTGCCGGGTCGCGATTAGTCCAGTTAGGAGCAAAATTAGGGATAAGAGAGATTAAGTCTTCTCTAATAGAGGTATAGTCCCTAGAGGTGTAATCAATCTGTGGGACATATTTTTTAACGGCCACTTCGTCCATTTCCTTCCACTATTAGATCCCCGCTTCTGGAGAACAATCCGGTTTTAATCTTCACGCTTTGAGGGGTGTCCTTATCATTATAACGGTAAAACACCTCAATAACTATGTTTCCGTCTACGGGATCAACCGACCCGCTGACTTTTTGCAAAGAAAGGGCTGGAAGAAACTTTGTAAAAGCCCCCCCAATAGTCTGTTGTATAAGGCTTACGGAATCGTTAACATTTTCAAATAAGGTAGATGCAACGCTAGTGCCAAAGGTAGGACGCATAATTCTCTCATTGAGGTTGGTCATACATACAAGGACTACGCGGTCTTGCCAAATTTTCTTTTCATCTTCTACATAAGCCACTGATCCAGAGGTGTCAAAAGAAAACGGCAAAGCAATTGCTTTTTGATATGACATTATGCTATTTCTCCTATCCATAGAGGGAAGTTAGGGTCTCCCGCTATATACATAACGGCAACTTTTTTACCAACAGTGCTGGCTGATCCTTTTGTAGTCTCGGCCCAATTAGTTTCTTCAAACCCAGTTACTTGCGGAACCTGTAATTTAGCTCGGTACCTAGACTCTGGATCAGTTACGTTTGTAACTAAGCCCTCGTAAACACCGTAAAATCTTTTATCAAAACTCATAGCGCCCTCATTCTTGCCAAACGGTCAATAACAAATTGTTCAACAACTGGCTCAGGTCTTACAGGATTTAAAGACTTGGTGCCACTTACCCATCGCGCTGGGGAAGTGTCTCGGTCATCAATACTGGGTTTAGCTCGGTTTTCAATATTGCCAAAGCTACCTAGTTGAGTGCTATTAACTGGCACAGTAATCCGGTTTAAGTAGGTTACAGGGCGGACTGTAGTTTGGCGAACGCCAGGAATAAGTTTTCTAATTGGTCTAGCCGGAGGAGTTGTGATATCGCGGCTATCTGGACCAATACGGGTTTCACCTAAAGAGTCTGTACCAAGATGCAATACACAAGTATACCTATGCCGGTTACTTTCTTCTTCAATAATCATATGTTCTACTTTTAAAATAGTCCAAAATCCTGAATAGTTAGGACCAAGACCGTTTAAATAAACAGGCATATCTGGACGCAAAGATGGAGAGCCCAATACTTCAGCAATTGCTCTATAAGGGAATACAATTAAGTTATCAACAGCCTCGCTTTCATAGCGAGCTATCTCTGGAGTAGTAGCAACAGTAGATGTGTCAAAATCATCAAAAAACTCAGTTTGTTGTTTTACACGGGTAGCTCTATAAGGTTCTTGTTGTGTAACAGCCATAGGAGTATTTGTAAATCTATCAACACCTGATATGGCAATAGCTGTGTTAGCCCCATCAGCATAATCTAAAGATTCGCTGACAATTGGATTAAAATAATAAATAGTTGATCCGGCAGAGTCATTAGCCTGACGCATAGTAAAGGTCATAGCCTCTTCTTTGTACTTGTTAAAGTCTTCAAGATTAGGTTGAAAGTAAAGTTCTGTATTTGTAGCTCTTAGGGTGTAACCAGACTGTTTAGCCAATCGAACAAGTAACTCCCAGTCTGTATGCCCTGATTGAGCAATTTGAGGGTATACGCGAGGGTGAGGAACGGTGTAGCAGGCAAAGTTATGTTTTTCTGCAATTATTCGGGCAACTTGATCTGCCGTTATGTCTTTGTATATTGCTTTAGAAGCTTGACGGAATGGGTAAGACGCGCCAATCATTATCATTTCTGTAAAGTTTTTTCCAGGAGTTCTTTGTTGTTTAACGCTGTGTATGTATCCGTAGACGTCTTTTTTCTCAGTAACGCCTGTAATTGTAAGCTGCACGGGAGATCCCGGACTTAGTACCTCATAGGATATATCCCAGTCTTTAAAAACAACTTTAATCATGTCGTGCTTATATTTTTCCTGTGTGATTTCAGCAGAGTAGACAATAGTTGGTCCAGATTCTGCGTCAGGAAAAGCAATACGTATAAAATTAAACATTTGGAACCCTCAAAATTGTTCCTGGGGTAATGGTTGTAAAGTCGACAATTTGAGGATTATATTCTGCAATAAGCCACCAAGATTTAGGGTTTTGGTAGTACTTAGATGCAATTTGATCTAATCGCTCACCCTTTACATAT
>Ga0209552_1000037_pt1 | contig 37093 bp, 41 predicted proteins | sample LauGreFaBDMM15SD_2_FD_188214 | JGI IMG/M metagenome (GOLD analysis project Ga0209552, IMG submission 188214) | Freshwater lake microbial communities from Lake Michigan, USA - Fa13.BD.MM15.SD (SPAdes) (version 2) | ecosystem: Environmental > Aquatic > Freshwater > Lake | place: Lake Michigan, USA... | reverse complement strand
ACAGGAGCATTTAGTTTTGTGTATTTTACAAAGTTAATGGTATCTTTGTATAGTGCGTGTCCTTTTTATGATAACTTTATAGGAGTACTAAATCATGACTTCATTCGTTGCTTTGACTGTGTCGATCGGCATTCTTGCTGGTGTTGCGACCTGGCTTTATCTCATACCACTAGCTGTGTTGAGTTTCCAGATTTGGCAGGGATTTATCGCCTGGGCTAGCTATTTCCATTGTGGAGGCGGTGTTGATGGCGCAAAGAATACTGTAATTTGCATGAGCTTCGGTGCCCTTGTCGGTGCAGCTGTCATCGCATTGGCTGGGCAGCTGGGGGGCTTAGGTGAGTTTGCGGCTCCAGTATCGGTAGCGATTGGTGCGGCTGTACTGGTTTTGGGCTCTTCGAATTCGCTATTGGCCGTCATACCTGCTTCTGTTTATGGTTTTGCAGCAGTTGCTGGATTAATCCTACTAAAAGGAATCTCCCCAATCGATGCAATCATACCTACGATTGGCTCGATTATTCTCGGAGCTGCGTTCGGATTTGCATCACAAAAATTAGCCGGTGCACTCACCAGCTCGACTGAACCAGCGGCCTGATCCGATAGTTTACTTGGCCATGAATGAAATGTTTACGACGCGTTGGGAAATGCGTTGTAATCATTCGATATTATATTTTATCAATAAACAAAATTTTCCACTATTGCGCGACCATTTATTGATTATCAATATCGGAATGGAAAATAATGAATCATGTATCTAAAGTTCCATTTTTATTTAAGCGTACAGCCTCTCCGCCAGAGTCTGACCTTTTTGAGGTAGCGGCAGGGCGCGTAATGAATATTATGAGCATGCCTGAATTTAATGAAACTGAAATCGCTTCAAATTCTGGTCAACGCAATAAAGATGAATACCTTGTGTCGATCAATTCTGAAGTTGAGATACTGGTATTCGATTTGTACGGTCAAAGCGCCGAGCCGTTAGAAATATTTGTTTTAACGTCGGCCATTATGGGAGTTATTGAAGCTTGCGTTCACCTGAATACTCCGATTAGCCTTAAATCAGGAATTTCTGACCAGCTCGCCAGATTAATGAGGTCATTCAAAAACTGTAATTGTTGATTTGGTTATTTTTTTCTTCAAAAATAAATTTCCATTAATCAAGTATTTTCTTTTAGTTCGACATGTTCAGCCATTACGCATCCGTCAACCCGCAAGCTATTCTCAGACTAACGCTAGGCGAGATTTCTCCTCTGATTTTTGCGACATCTGAAATTTGGCCTGGCAATTTCGCACCATTTTTGCGTAGTAAACATGCGGCGGAGATTTCTGCGTCGTCATCAGAGCCTACAGATTTTGAAGTCACAAGCGGCTTGTTTGGCTTGGTACCCAGCTGGGCAGAAAATATTAACTTTTCACTGCACTCGTTTCATGCCAATATTGAAACGGTTAGTAAAAAACCTAATTTTCGCGATGCTTGGAAACTAGGGCACCACTGCATTATCCCGGTGCAGTGTGTTTATTATCCAATCTGGAAAAACGGGCGATCAGCAATTGCACGCGTCCATCAGAAAAATGGACATGCGATGGGGGTAGCAGGTTTATGGTCCTATTGGAATTCACCTTCTGGTCTAGTTTATAGTTTTGCAATGTTATCCACGAATGGTGATCACTTGCCGATGATGAATAGCATGTACCGGTCTTTTGAAGAAAAACGGATGGTTTTAAGCTTGCCCCCGGAATGCTTCAAGGATTGGTTAAGATTGCCATCCGATAAAAGTCTGGACTTCATCGATCAATTTTCTAACACCGCTAAAGAGTTAATTTTGACATGCGTTTGAAAAAGATCCAGTTTAAATAGGCTGCGAGCTTCGGGATTTATTTTAAGTGCGTCTTTGACCTGAATATCCGAAATTTTTCATTTGTATTTATGGATACTGTCAAGGTCGATAAAACCTTCGACGAGCTTGTACCCCAGTAAACCAGGCTTCAGTTGGATATTTTTGCTCGTGGAGCAAGTAAATATGAGGATAAACCGATATGAGAAAAATGTAACAGCAACCAGTATGCAACGTAGTATTTAATGCCGATGATGGCTTATTTGATTAGATTGAAAAGGATGCGACATTATGCGAAAAGTTCAGTTTTTCTTAGCTCTAGGTCTGACTCTTTTGTCAGCAGGCGTTTTTGCCAACTGCATCGACTATTCAGAACTAGGTGATGTCGTATATACGCTGCCGGGCTCGTATATTCACTTGAATGCGTCCGAGGACGGCAAAGTCCCCGTTTTAGGACTGGGCGCGACTTCTGCATTATATGTGGTATGACCGATTTATCCACACCGCCCGCAGTACGTCAGGCCCCAGGTGCCCAAACGGGGCACGCGTCGCTACCTTGGCGGCAGCGCTTTGCCACTTTGGGGCCAGAATTTGTCGCCGTACTAAAGCCTGCACCCTTACCTGAGCCTTATTGGGTAGCGCACAGCGCAGAATTAGGCCAATCCCTGGGCCTAGCCCCGGCTTGGCAAGAATCGCAGCACTTTTTGTCCGCGCTGAGTGGCAACGCGCTGCTCCCGGGCAGCGCCATGCTCGCCAGCGTTTACAGCGGGCACCAATTTGGCGCATGGGCTGGGCAATTAGGTGACGGGCGCGCTTGCTTGCTGGGCGATCTGGCCGGGCAGGAGATCCAACTTAAAGGCGCTGGTCCTACCCCGTTTTCACGACAGGGCGATGGCCGGGCCGTGCTGCGCAGCGCGATCCGTGAATTTTTGTGCAGCGAAGCCATGCACGGCCTGGGCATCCCCACCACGCGCGCGCTCTGCGTCACCGGTTCGGATGCCGCTGTTAGGCGCGAAGCGGCGGAGACGGCGGCGGTGGTCACGCGGGTTGCGCCCAGTTTTATCCGCTTCGGACACTTTGAACACTTCAGCCAGCGCAAACAAATACCCCAGTTGCAAATGCTGGCTGACTTTGTGATTGACAACTACTACCCGCAGTGTCGCGACGATGCGGGCGGTAACGCCTATTTGGCCTTGCTGCGCGAAGTCAGCCGCAAGACCGCCGAGTTACTAGCGCATTGGCAAGCGGTGGGCTTTTGCCATGGCGTCATGAACAGTGACAACATGAGTATCCTGGGCTTGACGCTGGACTACGGCCCCTTTCAGTTTTTGGACGCTTTTGCGCCTGGCCATATTTGCAACCATTCAGACAGCGAAGGCCGTTACGCTTTTTCCGAGCAGCCCACTATGGCCTACTGGAATCTGTATTGCCTGACTAACGCCTTGATGCCGCTGATCGGCGACGAGGACGCGGCCACCGAGGCGATGGACAGCTACCGCGCGCACTTCCAAGCGGCCAGCCAGTTGTGCCTGGCGAAAAAAATGGGTTTAGACCAAGCCGACCCCCGGCAAAAAGTCTTGACCGACATGCTGCTGCCCATGCTGGCCGCAGACCAGGTGGACTACACGATTTTCTGGCGCCGTCTGAGCCACTGGGCCGCACGGATGGACGATGAAGATTATTCGGTCATGGATTTATTCGTGAACCGCCAGCAAATACAAACCTGGCAGTACGATTTTGAGTCTATGCACAAAGGCATGGGGACGACCGACATATCGGCCCGCATGCTGCGTGCTAATCCCAAATATGTCCTGCGCAACTACATGGCGCAAGAGGCGATTGCTGCGGCGCGAGTCAAAGATTTTTCGGTGCTGGCGCAATTACAAAGTGTGTTGGAAAACCCGTTTGACGAACACCCTGCGCACGAGCGCTGGGCCGGCTTTGCGCCGGACTGGGCCACCGCTATTTCTGTCAGCTGTAGCTCCTGATCCAGCGGCACTTTTCCCGAATTACAAAGGTGAATGAGTGCATTTAGATCATTACTTCCGCTCGCCTCAAGGCGAAGGCTTGAGGCGTATTCCCCATCACTGGCGAGCGCCATCAAGAGCATTCCCATAAAAGCACTTTAAAACACCCTAATCACATTTTTACCTGAAGGAGCCTCCCCATGCCTATCCGCCGCCCATCTATAGTTGATCTCCAAAAATCGAGTGACGAACGCCACCTTCAACTCACGGAAACCGAGTTGAAAGACCTGCATGAGTTGGTCTGCGAAAACATGGATTTGTACGATGAACTGGAGCAGTATCCCGACAAACAGCGCCCGGTTATAGCAGCAACCCGCATCCCTTTGGGTCGCCCGGACCCCAAAGACGATCCGCTCAATGCCATTGTTCAATATTGCTCGGTAACGACGGGCAAAAAAGGTCCTCTAAGCGGCAAGAGAATCGGCGTCAAAGACACGATTTGCGTTGCCGGTCTGCCCATGACCTGCGCGTCCCGCCTGCTCTATGGTTTCACACCGGATATCGACGCGACCATCGTCACCCGCATGTTGGAAGCGGGTGCGCATATCACCGCCGTGCTCAACACCGATGACTTCGCCTTTTCCGGTGGCGGCCATACCAGCGCATATGGCATCACCAAAAACGTGGCCAACCCCAAGCACACCGCGGGCGGATCGTCCTGCGGTTCTGCGGCGGCGGTGGGCGCCAAGTTGGTGGACATATCGATTGGCGGCGACCAGGGCGGCTCCATCCGCATCCCCAGTTCCTGGTCGGGGACAGTGGGCTTGAAACCCACCCACGGCTTGGTGCCCTATACCGGGATTGTGGGATTCGATTTGACCATCGACCACATCGGCCCTATGACGACCAATGTCGCCGATGCGGCGCTGATGCTGTCGGTGCTGGCCGGCGCGGATGGCGAAGATCCCCGCCAACCCATGACGGTGCCGGTGCAAGACTATAAAAAAGCCTTGAGCGGCAACATCAAAGGACTGAAAGTTGCTGTCATCCAAGAGGGATTCGGTTCCAAATATTCCATGAAGGAAGTGGACAGCGCGGTCCGTGATGCGATCAAGGTTCTCAAAAAACTGGGTGCTGTTGTCCAGGAAATTTCGGTGCCCGAGCACCGCATGGTCTCCCCGGTGTGGAACGCCGTGGCCTGCGAGGGTGGAGTGAGCAGCTTCTATGCCGGCCACCATGCCTACCAGCACAAAGGCTGGTACTACCCGCATCTGATGTCCGCGATGAAGCGCGGCATCAAAACCAACGGCGGTGACTTTTCGCCGACCGCAAAAATGGGTGTGTTGATCGCGGATTACATGGGAAATCAATACAACGGCGTTTTTTACGCGCGCGCCCGTAATTTCTCCAACGTGATCAACGCCGCCTACGAAAAAGTCTTTGAGGAGTTTGACATCGTCCTCATGCCGACCACGCCGCAGACGGCGATGGAAATTCCGCAAAGCCCCGAAGTCGACCGCAAATTATTCATCCGGAACGCCTTAAATATGGTCGCTAATACGGCGGCCTTTGATCTTACCGGACACCCTTCGATCAGCGTACCTTGTAAAGGCACCAAGCGTCTTCCAGTTGGCCTGATGTTGACGGGGCGACGTTTTGACGACGCTGGGGTTTTGAAAGTGGCGCATGCCTACGAGCAGTTCGGCGGATAGGATGGATTCCCGAAACACTCTGCATAAGTCCGTGATCCCAAGGAGGGGAGCGACGCGGCGATCTATACCCTGGTCGATAGTATGTCGTCCTGTAGGCCCGGACCTTGTCAGCCGCAATGGTTGTTTCAGACATAAAAAAAGCCCTCCAAAGAATCTGAGGAGGGCCGACGCATCTCCCGGTTGGTTGCTCCGACTGGAGCCGCATCCGCTTTCGCGTCCACCTTGCCCGGGGGCAGGTTGGTAAGGGCGTCGGCCCTAGTCTTGATGCTGAGCGGATGTTACACCTTATCGGGGCCAGGTGCAAACGAAAAATCCCGACAATCGGAAGTCCGGGCGTGAAGTCCTAGCTGGCTAAACCAACTCCACCGCCGCCCGCAACTGCGCAGGGCTGCTGTAAAGATAAGCGGCGGTCGTAGCAATATTTCTGTGCCCAGCCAAAGTCTTCAAAATATGGATCGCAGTGCCCTTGTTGGCCAGCGAGGTTAAAAATGTCCTGCGCCCACTGTGGCTGCTGGCGCCATCTAGCCCAGCCCCTGCATAGAGCAAGGCGAAGGTCTGTGCCAGGCTGTTGGCGCTAAAGCCGTGCTTGATGCTTTTTTGGCTGGCAAAGAATGGATAAGAACGATCCACACAGCGCGCAGTGGCAGCGTACTTCTGCAATTCCTCCCGTAGCCGGATGTTGATGAAAACAGTGCGTGGATGGCGACCCTTGGTCATATCGGGCAGCAGTCGGATTTCATCCTTGACCACGCCGTCTGCCGTGACCATATCGCTCCAACGCAGGCAGGCCACTTCGCCGATTCTCAAACCCGCCCAGTGGGTCAGCAGCATCATGCAGCGGTTGCGTGCTGCGTACTTGCGTGTGTCAATATATGCCAGCAGACGTTCAAGTTCTGCTGCGCTAAGGGTTCGGGCTTGGGCCATGTGCGTTGTCCTTGGAATAGTGTGTTTGCGTTAGTTGCATTGTGTTTTCACATATTTATCTGGACAACCGGTAACCCGCCAGATAGCCTGGACTTTGGACTGTTTTCGCGCCAAGAAAAGTGTGTTTGTGGATAACTTTTTCGCTGATTTTTTCTTTAATGAAATCAAAAGGTTCACACCGGAATCATGGAAAAGCACTGTTTTCATATATTTTTTCCAGGGCAGGGCACTCTTTTAGTGCGCAACACGGGCGTGAGCCCAAATCAGCCCTGTAAGCGGCGAAGGCCCGGGTCAGCACCCAGCGTATTCGGCTGCCGTGTTTGACGCTGTTTTGACGGGTTTTAACGCTGATTTTTAGCTGGCCGTGCATTCCGCCGCAGGAATTGATGGCTTTTGCGGGGCAATGAGCCTGACCTCAGGTTTTACCTGAACTTGCGCGTTGAGGTGGTTGGGGCAGGGTGCCAATTTCCCACATATCTGCGCCCAGAGACCCGCCAATTGGCCAGGACTTCGGTTGTCCTTTTGACTGTCTGAAACAACACTGCATGTGTCCAAGTTCAACAGCACAGGCAGCACATGCACACAGATCACGATTTACAAACACTGGGCCTAGATCAGGCCAGCCTGGCCCAGTTCACCGGCACCATGCACTACCACCGGCTGAGCCGCAGACACCTGCTGACCGATGGTGCTTGCTACCTCAGTGAGCGCGCGCAGTGCTGGTGGATCATGGACGCCATAGCCAGCCACGTGGATGAAATAGGCACTGGCGACTGGTTCATCCTGGTCAAGGTCTTGGTGCAGGGCAGGGCGGCTGTCATGGTCTACGAAGACGGCAATGGGCATGAACACGCCCGCCAGATGATTCCCTACACAGACTTCCCGCTGCCCGAGATAGCGCTCTACGTGTGCTGGGATGGGGACCACTGGGTGATCATGCTGCCCAGCGAGTACTGATTTCTAGTTCAACTAAAAAATAGGACGACGAATTTTTCGCCGCCCTGGTTTTGTTATTTGATTTCCCAAACTGCCACGGAACCGCTGACTTCATAGCCAGCCAACAGCAAAGGCTTTCCTGTAGGACTTTTTGCGGCGGGCACAAATTCCATGCCCTCAGGCGAAATGTCGCCATTGGTCATATCGGTCGTGTTCTGAAGCCACTGCACAAAAATCGGAGTTGCTGGATTGCTCACGTCATACATCAAGACGGCGCTGGTGCGCTCCAGTGCCACGAAGGCATAGGTCTTGCTGCCAATCTGGCCGACCACCACGCTCTCTGGCTCAGGGCCTTTGTTGTCCAAGCGACCAATCACCTGGCTTTTGCTCAGCAAAGCCGTGGGCAATGTGGCGTAAGCCCGCTTCTCCAGATCAAAGCCTGAGTCAAACACCTGCGCACCGGTGGTGGCGTTGTAGATCGAGAACGAGCGACCACCCAAGGCGTAGAGTTTTTCGTATTGGTTATTGCTGTTCAAGCCCATGGTGCGGATCACCGTCAGGCGGCCCAGCTCAAGCTCACCTTTGAGCGCTGCTGCGTTGGGGAATGCGGTGGCATCCAAGGTCAGGCCAGATACGCTGCCAGTTTCCTTGGTGGCAAAGAAGTCGTCGCGGTCATCGCCTTCGTTGGCAGTGATGAAGTAGGGCGTATTGCCAATGCTGAAGCTGGCAATCGCGTCGGGCATGTAAATGCCGAACAAATTGGCATAAGACTTCAGTGCAAACGGCGCTGTCGCGCTGACCTTGTCAGACGGCGCCAGGGCATTGACCGCCAAGCCGTGGTTTTTGAAACCCAAAGCCACGATACGCTCGATGCGTGCGCTGGCCAGGTCCACGATGGCCACAGCGTTGTTCTCTTGCAGCGTCACATAAGCTTTGCTTCCGTCGGCCGTAATCGTGACGTATTCGGGTTCAGCGTCGCGAGAGAAGTCGTTACCAGCTATTCCGATCCGCACTTCAGAAGGGCGTTCGCTGGCACGCGCGCCACCGTTATCAAAAGCTGTGAAGTCCAAGCTTTGTGCCGTGTCGGCGGGCGTGCCATTGGCGATCGCAATGATGGAGATGGTGCCCAGAGGGTCATTGGATTTGTCACCCGCCAGCACAAAGTCTTTATTGCCATCAATCTCGCCTTCGTTGGCCACCACCAGCCGGCTGCCATCAGGGCTGAAAGCCATGCCGTCAGGCAAGCTGCCGACAGTGACCTTCTTTAAGAAAGTAGCGTTGCCTTGATTGTCAAGCTTGTAGAAAGCCACCACACCATTGTTGATCTTGGGAGTCGCTTTGACGGCAATGGCCAATAAATTACCAGAGATAGCTAAAGTTTGAACTCCACCAGCTTTGAAATTAGCGTTGTTGACATCAGTGGCCACCTGCGTTCTGAAACCGCTTTCCAAGTTGCTGGTGGTGGTCGGGTTGGCCAGCGCAGTACCGCTTAAGTTGCGCAGGCTTATGCGCTGAAACGACGTTGGCGCGTTGGCTGTGTCAACGGTTATAAACATAGAATTGCTGGCAGTATGCATGGCCACTATTTCCGACATGCCTTCAGACACATTGTGGGCGTAGCGACCTATCAGAGCGGCTTGGAGTGGTGTTTCCGCCATAGCATCGTTACCACCGCAGGCAACCAATGTAGCCAAAGCTGCAGCAGCAATGAAAGTATGTGTTAGCAAGGATTTCATGATTTCCACCCGATCTTAAAAGAACGAATTTAAGATTTGGATGTGAATTGTTTATGACAAATTGATCTCAACTCGAAACACTTTTTGCGAGGGAATTGAATCGCTGCGAAGATTGAGGAGGCTCCACACCTTGAGAAGGTGGAGAGCACTGTGATCATGCTGCCTAGCAAGTACTGACTAGGGATCGAATCCCCAAAGGCCGAAGTTCGGATCTACATGGGGTAGTCGAACTTGACACTTTGAGAAGCCTAGGAATTGAAAACCGGTGAATACCTCATTTAATCTATTTGTAGTTCGTATGCTTATTTTGATAGTGTATGTATAGTTGATCAAGGATAGTATTAATGCTTTTTAATAATTTCCGGCTGCTAATAACGACTGCATTAGGCCTAATGGTATTTACTTTTTCTCATGCACAGTCTGAGCCTGATGTCGAAGGCGTTCAAAAGCCATTGTGGGAAGCAGGATTGGCCGGGTTTGGTCTCACCGGCCCTGCATACCCGGGTGCAGATGATTATTTAGGCCGAGGACTGGTGCTTCCATGGTTCATTTATCGAGGGCCAGTATGGCGTGCCGCAGGTGGAACGGTAGGCGCCCGAGTAGCCAAAAATGCATTTGCAGAATTTGACATTGGATTCAGCGGTGCACTGCGCGCTTCCAGCGACGACGTCAAAGTGCGAAGCGGTATGCCTGAATTAGGATTTTTGTTGGAGTTCGGACCACGTGCCAAACTGAATTTGGCGCGTCCTAGCCAAGACTCCGTGGTGAAATTAGAATTGCCATTGCGCGGCGTGTTTGAATTCAACAGTGGAGTGCACTACAGAGGCCTAACGTTCGAGCCCAAATTTACTTACGATAAACGCGATTTGGGCCGTGGCTGGGGATTTTCAGGCAGCTTGGGGTTGATTTATGGTGATTATCAATTTAACCAATACCTTTATGGCGTTCCTTCGGAATACGCAACTTCATCTCGAAGTGCATACACTGCTCAATCGGGATTGATCACACCACGCGCTCAATTGACGCTCTCTCATAAACTAAATTCAGATGTTCGGATGTTTGCTTTTAGTCGAACAGACTTCTCCGGCAACGGCGTCAATCGCGACAGCCCTTTGCATCTGCAAGAGAGAGGAACCACCTCAGGATTGGGTGTGATTTGGACAATTGGAAGGTCAAGTCAGCTCGTCAACGATTGAGAACGCCAACGTGTATCGATCAAAAGTCGAAGCTAGTACGATCGTGAACCATGGTGGGTATTTTTATCGACCGTAACCATCCATTCCAGTAGATCGTAACCATTGAATTTGATCGATCGTGGCCGCTTTGAGGAAAGAGTTTTGAATTTATTCACCATGCTCAATTTTCAAGATGAAGCCGCAAAACTTTGGTAGGTCTGTGATGGGTAAAGTCCTGTTTCATTAGCGGCCTTGGCTTACACGCCCAGCAATTTCTTGGCGTCCGCCAGCGCTTTCATTGATTCGGTGTGCTTGCCTTCCTTGTGCAGCTTTTCGCCCTCTTCGCGCAAGGCTTTGACTTTGGACATTTCTGCTGCAGGCAATTTCGCAGTTGGCATTTTTGCGTCGATGATGCGCATTTCCCCAGGGCAACCGTGCGCTGAGGCTGTGGTTGCAAAAAAAATAACTAGTGAACCGATAAAAAGTTGTTTCATGGGAAACTCCAAAAGTGAAATATGATCATATTTCAAAAGCCCACAACGCAGGCATTTGCTGCTGAATTTGTCCCCAGGGAGGAGTGGGGAATTGAGTTCTGGCGGACACTGTTCATGATTAAAGTTGTTTGTAATGACCGTAAGGTTTAAGCTAATGGTATGACTGATATCAAACACACCACTACCTACGAACTCACTGGCCTTCATTGCGGCGCCTGCGTGAACAAAGTAACCCAGGCGTTAGCGCCACTGGCTGGTAGGGTTGAGGTGAGCCTGCACCCCATGCGGGTAAGCCTCACAGAGGCAACAGCGGATTTTCAAGCTTTGAAAGCAGCGGTAGAGAATGCTGGAAAGTATGTCCTGTTACCTGATTCAAGGCCGATTCAGTTGTCGAATATGGCGCCAGACCAATCAATGGGGGCGCTAAAAGCTCCTCTCAACCTAGCTGACGAAAATTCAGCATCGAGCTGGCTGGCCACCTACAGCCCGTTGCTGTTGATCATTGGCTACATACTCGGGACAAGCTTACTGGTGCAAATCGGAATGGACGGTATGGCTGGCGTTACAACGGCAGACACCATGCGCTTCTTTATGGCAGGATTTTTTTTGGTGTTCTCGTTTTTCAAACTGCTGGATATCGGTGCTTTTGCGAACGCCTATTCAGCGTATGACCTGCTGGCGAGCCGCTGGCATGGTTGGGGTGTGTTGTATCCGTTTGTAGAGCTGGCGTTAGGGATCGCTTATTTGGCGCACTTCAACCCGCTGCTGACGCATTGGGTCACCATCATCGTGATGGGGTTCTCAGCGATTGGTGTGATTCTCGCTGTGGTTAGCAAAACGCAAATTCAGTGTGCCTGCCTGGGCACCGTGTTCAAACTCCCAATGAGTACGGTGACGATTGTTGAAGATGTGGGCATGGTGGCGATGGCGGCGATGATGCTGGTCGCAAATGGCAGCTGAAATTGAATTCATTAGCAGATGCTTAAATTTTGGCTTTACTCATTGGTACAGAGTTGTCAGCTGTCTTGTATTTTTGAAAAATCGACGACTCTCGAATTACATGGTGTAAGCGCCGACGTCAAATTGACTCAGCCCGATGACCTGGAACGCACTACTGGGCACGGGAGAGCAGCCACCAAGGGTAGGGCAGTCAAAAGTCGGCACCTAGATCAAATCCGCATCGGCCACAAGAAACAATGACTTGGCTGCCTGCGGCATCTCATGGGATCACTACCGGCTAGCTTGGGTGCGCAGAGAACCAAGCATCGACTTGCAAAGTCTCATTTGGTCTTCCTCTAAAAAACCGTCGGTTACAACCTCAATAATGGACTCTACGAGGAGCAGCGAAGATTCAACTTGCTGCTGCTTCAACGCTAGCGTGTTGCGAAGTTCAATGATAAAGGCGTCTCTGGCGTTGATTTCACGTACCAGGGGATCCCAGTGGGATGTTCGGTGCCGCTCAAGCAGACTTTCGATCACTGACTCATTGGAGCTTAAATATTCTGGATTGAAGTTTGACAGCGTGAAGTCCTTAAGATTAGGAACTTCTGAAATTGTTTGCTCAGTGAGTTTCTCAAAGCCCATTGACCAATCGCTGTAATGACGCTCTTCAATCGGGAATTTCGCTACTATCTGGAAATTGGTATGACGCCAGTCTTTAGATATCTTTTCCATCAACCCTTCAACAATATGGTCATCTCCTTCGATCACTTGAAGGAAAGTCCCGTTACCAAATATCAATAGCCCGGTTAGTCCAAGCTTACGATTATTGGTCTGACATTGCTCTAAGAGATATAGTAAGTCGATTGAAGAAAAGTTGGGAGCTGCTTGACTCAAGTAATTGATTCGAATCATGATTAGAACTTTCCGTTTAATTATTTAAAAATACTAAAGACTGCCTGAAGTGGACCCCATCATTAAGACAGATTTGATAGTAAAACGGGTCAGCGCAGCCTTACAGTCTCGCAGCAGCGACGACCATTTCCTGACTATGTTGGCTAAAGCCAAGTAGAACAACTTTAGCAACGCATCACCCCTGGGTAACGAGCCCCAAGCCTTGGTGATCTTACGCAAGTTCATGGTGGTGGGATAAGGGGCTAGGCTCCCCGGACGCGGCGTCTCAGGCCCCAATCAAGGCTTCCGCGCCAGCGCCTTTTTGATATCGGCGGTGATGCGGCTGCTTTGCGGCTTGGTCATACTGGCGTAGCTGTCGATGAACTTGCCGTCGCGCCCGATCAGGTATTTATGGAAGTTCCAGCTCGGGGCACTGCCGCCGGCTTTGATCAGCTCGGCAAATAGCGGATTGATCTCCTTACCGCTGACTGTGGTTTTGGAAAACATGGGAAATTTGACGCCGTAGGTGTTGTAGCAAAAGTCGGCAATTTCTTTTGATTTGCCGGGCTCCTGCCCGCCAAAGTCATTGGATGGAAAACCCAGCACGACCAAGCCCTGCGCGGAGTAGTCACCGTATAGCTTTTCCAGGCCTTCGTACTGGGGCGTGAAGCCGCAGTAGCTGGCAGTATTGACCACCAGCAGCACCTTGCCCGCATATTGGCAGAGGTTTTGCGGCGAGTCGTCCTGCAGGCGGGGAAAGGTCTTGTTCAGCATTGCGGGGCAGCTTGCAGTGCCTTTGCTGCTGCCTGCGGAGCTTGACTGAGCAAAGAGCGAGCCGCAGAAAAGGGCAGCAAGGCCGACCAGCATTGCCCCTGCCCGGCGCGGTAAGAATTTGGCACGGCACAAGGTTGGCGCCCTACAGGCCATCTTGTTAGTGATAAAGGCAAGCAAAGACATAGAAACTCCACTGATGATGGGAAATACGGAAAACATCTCTTTCAGTGAATCGCGAATTTCGCCATCAGGTTCGGCGGTCAAACGCCGGGTCATAGTTGGATGCGGTGAAAGGATGTTCGTAAATAATGCTAACCGATATTGCTAATCAATAAAGCATGTCAAAAAAAGGCCTGGCTAGCGCGTGGAATGGCGGCTGACACTCCTCCGCCAGAGCCCTGAAAACTTTCCCCTGTGATCTGAGCCTCCTTGCGTAAATACAGCATGGAGGTGCAGGATGTTGATAAACGAAGTAGTAAGCGCTGAAGCCAAATTGGATTTGTGGCGCCTGATTAGCAACAGCGTATGGAACACGCTGGACGCACAAGCCCGCGCAGAACTGGCTGCGAAGGCTGAGAAGGCTGCTGCTCGAAAGCCACGCAAGGCGGGGGCTCGTACTGCCAAGCCAAGACCTCCGGTCGGGCCGGTTAAACCCGCAGTCGCCGCAGCCAAGCCGCAGGCGGAACCCACCGGCAAGCCGCCCCCAGAGCAGCGGACCCAGCCGCAGCCAGTCGTACCCCAGGCCAATGTCACTGCAACGCCAGTCGACGCTGATGCAAGCGCTGCCAAGTCACCAAAGCCAAACATACCCAAGCCCAATTTACCCCTGGGTGGCGCATTGTTAGCGCGGGCGCGGGGGGTGACGGACGGCGAAGCCTTAGCGCCGCTTTAGCCTTGTGAATCGGTGGCCGAGTGTTCCCGCATCTTGATCAGGTCTTGCGCGGTCAGGCGGACTTCTCTGCCGTCCACGCAAACGACGATGCTGGTGTTGGTCTTGATTGCTAGATCCTCCGCCGAACTGACGGTCCGTTGCATGGCTGCATAGCAGCTAGCGAGAGGCCGAAATCCGGTAACCAAAAGTGCAAACGAACAAGGACTTGGCTGCCTCCGGCATCCCCAGGTTCACTGGCATACCACCCGGGTATTCCCATTTGCACCTGACCTTTATTACTATAAGGGTGTGCGTTTTTATGCAATATTTACTGACTACTGACTACTGAATGGTGCAAAGTGGGTGGCAGCTTTTTAGCCCCGCAATCGGGCGCAGTGGTGTACTCAATTTTCTGGCCATTCAACAAAATATTTCCGCGATCAATGCGGTGCTAGGCAATGGCAATAAACGAAATGCTGTACTGATCCCCAAGGCGTCTTGTGCTCCTCACTGGTGTGTTCCAAAAGCTCAAATGCGGGACCAAATTCACCATGTAATTGATCAGGGTCGTATCGAACCACGGGCAAACCACTGCACTGGTCTGGGCCATCAGGCGAAAAGGTCGCCACAATCACATGGCCGCCGGGTTTGACTGCCTTCATGACTTGGCGCACGTAAGCCGTGCGATCCGCTGGATCAGTCAAGAAGTGGAATACAGCGCGGTCGTGCCAGATGTCATAAGTCTGCCCAGGAAGATCCACGGTTCGAATGTCGCCGGTAATCCAGGTCGTGTTTTGACCTGCGGGCCCAAGGCGTTTGCGTGCCACTTCCATCGCGCTTGCGGAAAGCTCCAGGAGCGATACATTTTTGAATCCACCGGCTAGCAAATCATCTACCAATGTGGACGCGCCTGCACCGACATCAATGATCTGTGCGTCGGAGGTTGCGCCAATGGACCGGATGATCTCCAGCGAACGGGTGGCATGTTCTTGGAACCAACTCACCGCATCGGACGCCTTGGTTTGATAGACCTTTTCCCAGTGTTCCTGCTGCTTTTCCATCAAGGGCCTTCTGTGGTCATATCATGTTTTTGAGGTTGAGGCTTTTTCATATCACCATGGTGGTCGTGACCATCCACAGCATCTTTTCCGTGGTCGGATAGTTGCGCTTGCCACTGTGAATCAGCCATCATTTTCATCTATTGGATCGTCACGCAGCCAATCCGATTGAATCATTCCGCTGGGTGTCGGACAATCTCGGCATGAATAGAGCCGTCCTTTACGCGCTGGGTGCTGCGGCACTGTTTGGCGCTAGCACTCCGTTTGCCAAGCTATTGACGGGTGATATGCCACCAGTTCTTCTGGCGGGGCTGCTTTATTTGGGAAGCGGGCTTGGCCTAAGCCTGGCGCGCGTGATCCGCGATCGCGGCTTAAGGCCGTCGGGTTTGCCCAAAGGTGAGTGGCCCTGGCTGCTGGGGGCGATATTTTTTGGTGGGATGCTAGGCCCCGTAGCGCTGATGTTTGGATTGCTATCAACCAGCGGTTCCACTGCATCGCTGTTGCTGAACCTCGAAGCGGTTCTGACTGCTGTAATTGCGTGGGTGGTTTTCAAGGAGAACGCTGATAGGCGCATCGTGCTCGGAATGCTGGCAATCGTGGCCGGTGGCGCTGCGCTGAGCTGGCCGACTGCCTCCGCTGCCCAATCCAGCATCACGGGCCCCGCTTTGGTGGGCCTGGCATGCCTGTGCTGGGCTATTGATAACAACCTTACCCGCAAGGTGTCGGCATCGGATGCCCTGTTCATTGCCGCTACCAAGGGCGTCATGGCAGGCGCAGTCAATACGTTGATCGCGGTGGGTATGGGAGCCGCGCTGCCCGGATTTGCCACCCTGACGGCCACGATGGCGGTCGGTCTTTTGGGCTATGGCATCAGTCTGGTTCTGTTTGTTCTGGCTTTGCGTGGTCTGGGTACAGCCCGCACCGGCGCCTACTTTTCAACTGCGCCGTTTATTGGTGCTGCGGTCGCCTTACTGGTTTTTACAGAAACGCCTGATATGGCGTTTTGGATTGCTGCGGCGCTGATGGGTCTTGGTGTTTGGCTTCATCTGACCGAGCACCATGCACATGAACATTTACATGAAACGCTGGAGCATGAACACGAACATGAACATGACGAGCACCACCAGCACACACACGACACAGAATGGGATGGCAGCGCTAAACACAGCCATCCTCACACCCACCTGGCTATCAGACACAGTCACCCGCACTACCCGGACATACACCACAGGCACGCTCACTGATCAAAGGCGAAAAGCGATTGAAGCCAGTAGCGGCCGTTGGCGAATGCCCGCTTTTGGGATGCAGAAGCCACACAAAAAAAACAGTTCCCGCCCCTGGGGTCTGGTAACGGGCCCTTAGCAGATAGCTAGCACAGCTAAAAGTCTAACTTTGTTCTCGAGCGAACCACAGCGCTCTATCGGCCCGTGTTTCAAACCATGCCGAATACGACTGGCGCGCATAGCCGAATACAATGCAGCCACGCTAGAGGTGCCACCGGTCGGTGGCTGAGAAATACTCTTCGAACCTGATCTGGGTCATACCAGCGTAGGGAAGCGCAATCAGCTTTCACGCGTATGGCCGAGGTCTTTACCTCAAGGATATGTATGGCCCACTCCACTTCCCATCTCACCCCCCAAGACCTCTGGAACGATGTTGTGCGCGTGCGCGAGAGCAGCCCGCTGGTTCACAGCATCACCAATTTTGTGGTCATGAATTTGAACGCCAACGTGCTTTTGGCGCTAGGTGCCTCGCCGGTGATGGCCCATGCGCACGAAGAAGTGGTGGACATGGTGGCAATTGCGCAGTCGCTGGTACTCAACATTGGCACGCTCGAGCCGTACTGGATTGACAGTATGTGCCTGGCACTGCAGGCGGCGCACAAAAAGGGCATAACGACGGTGCTCGATCCTGTTGGTGCCGGTGCAACGCCCTACCGCAATGCCTCGATCGCCCGGGTGATGGGTGTCGCAGCGCCGACCATCATCCGGGGTAATGGCTCCGAGATCATGAGCACAGCCGGTGCTTCGGTGACGACGCGCGGCGTGGACAGCGCCGCAGCGTCTGATTCCGCTTTGGGCGCCGCGCAGGCGCTGGTGGTGCAAACCGGTGGGGTCGTTTGCGTCAGCGGCGAGGTCGATCACATTCTTGATGCGGGACACCGTTGGGCTCGGCTATTCAATGGCCACGTTTGGATGACGAAAATCACCGGGGTCGGGTGCTCGGCCAGCGCCATGCTGGGCGCGTTTGCTGTGGTCCAGCCTGACCCCTGGCGTGCGACGGTGTCGTCCATGGCCTATTTGGGGGTGGCGGGGCAGCTTGCTGCTGAACGCGCCATCGCGATGAGCCAGGGCGTGGGTTCCATGCAAGCGCATTTGCTCGATATTTTGCAATTGATGGATGAGGCTACTTTTGTCCAAAACTTGCGCATGGAACAGGCCACGTGGTGAAAGCCATCAATCGGGTGAATCTTGTCCGAACCTTGCGGCTGTATTTGGTCACGGATGAAGCGAGCTTGCGTGGCAGGACCCTCATAGACGTCGTGATCGCCGCCGCGCGCGGTGGTGTGACCTGCGTGCAACTGCGTGAGAAAACCTTATGCACGCGTGATTTTGTTGCGAAAGCATTGGCACTGAAAAAGGCACTTGCCCCCTTCGGAATTCCACTGGTTATCAACGACCGCATGGATGTTGCCCTGGCTTGCGAAGCTGAAGGTGTTCACCTGGGCCAAAGCGATATGCCGCCAGACATTGCCCGTAGGATGTTGCCGGAAAACGTGTTTATAGGCTGGTCTGTTGAAAACGTCGATCACTTGGCACAAAGCAAAGCGCTCCAAGATGTTGGCTGCGTGGACTACCTGGGTATAAGCCCGGTTTTTTTTACGGAAACCAAAAGCGATATTGCTAAGCCCTGGGGCTTGGAAGGTATGCGCAAGGTGCGGCAGGCCAGCACGCTGCCGCTAGTCGCTATTGGCGGCGTTAACGCGGGCAATGCGGCTGAACTGGTATCTGCCGGGGCAGACGGTTTGGCCGTGGTCAGCGCTATTTGCGCTACCTCCGACCCGACGCAGGCCGCGCGCGAGCTTTGCAAAGCCATAGACGGAGCGCTATGAAGACTTACACACGGGTACTTTCTATTGCGGGTTCCGATAGCGGTGGATGTGCAGGGATACAAGCAGACCTAAAAACTTTTTCTGCCTTGGGATGTTTTGGCATGACGGCCATAACTGCCCTCACAGCCCAAAACACCCAAGGTGTTCGGGCGGTTCACCCGGTTCCAGTGGACATGCTGGTCCAACAAATCGATGCGGTGGTCGAGGACATGGGGGTTCACGCGGTCAAGATTGGCATGTTGCATTCTGCTGAAGTCGTGTTGGCGGTAGCCCAAGTCATAGACCGACATTACCTGCCTTACGTCGTGTTAGACCCAGTGATGGTGGCCACCAGCGGAGCGGTATTGATTGAAAATTCTGCGGTCGGAGCGCTCGTAGAGCAGCTATTCTCCAAAGTCACGGTTGTAACGCCTAATCTGGACGAGGCCTCTTTGCTGGTGGGCCGTACGTTGCGAACCACCGACGACATGGAGGTGGCCGCTAAAGAATTAATCGCCATGGGGGCCAAGGCTGTCCTGCTGAAAGGTGGCCATCTGGCGAGTGACACGGTGCATGATTTGCTGGCAGTCGCCGGGCGAGCCAACCATTGGATGCAGGCCCCACGCATTGTGACCACCAATACCCACGGCACCGGGTGCACGCTGTCATCGGCCATCGCCGCTTATCTGGCTTTAGGGATGGAATTGATGCAAGCCGTCGAAGCTGCGCGCCTATTCGTTCGAAGCGCCTTACAAGCTGGTAGCCATACGCGCACCGGCCATGGCAGCGGGCCGCTCAACCATGGTTTTGCGCCAATGGCAATGCGCACTTTTGCGCCCTAGCGCGCGGTTTGCTCAACGCGCTGTGGACTTAGGCTTTTGCAGTTGTGCCTTGCGGCACTGATTTGGAAGACAACTTTGCCAATGCAATCGTCACGACCAGTGTTGGCAGTGCAGCTCCCCAACTCGGCGCTAATTGGCTGATGGCGTGGTACAGGCCAATTCCGCCAATCCACAACATAGCAGCGCTCCAATCGATGGAGCCCACGTCCGACAAGCTTTCATGCGTGGCCCAGGCAAGACGCCCCAACATGACGCCGAAGAGGGGTACAAAGACAGAGCTGAGCAGCGTCAAAAATGGTTGTAAATGATGCATGGGTAGTAACAGCGCCAGTAAAGTGCATAGGACTGCGATCAGCGGACCATAGAGCCGAACCGACCCACGGGGAAGTAGCGCCTGCGCGCTGACCGCAGCGCTATGCACATCACCGTAGGCGTTGTCGATTTCATCGATCAAAATCAGGCTGAGTGCAATCAGTCCGCCTTGGGCCAACAGTAAAACCGTCACCAAATCAGCCCCGGGTGCAGCAACGCTAGCCACGATGACGCCCAGGCCATAGCACCAGATGTTGGCTAGCCCGTAGCCAAGCCAAGTTCCCCCCATAGCCCCGCGTGCACTGCGGCTAAACCGGGCATAGTCAGCCACCAGTGGTAGCCAAGAAACGGGCATGGCGATAACGAGGTCCAAAGCCCTTGCCCATCCCATACTGCCATCACCAGGGCGCTGCCAGAGCGTTTGCAAACCTTGCGCACTTAGCTGCATGGCAAATTGGTAGGTGATCCAGAGCAAAGACAGAACAACCAGTGGCAGGGCATAGCGCGCCAGGGCCTTTCGCACCAGCGTCAGCATCGAAGCCATCATCAGCAGTGCCAGCAAGCCACCCCATAAAAGGGTGAAGCCCGCGCCCATCCAGAGTTCAGAAGCCAGCGTCCCCGTAATTGCCATGCTGCCTTCGCGCATGATCACCAATTCAAATGCGGTCCAACCCAGCAACTGCGCAATATTGAGCACCACAGGAAGCCGCACAAACGATGTGCCAAAGGTCTGCTGCATCAACCCCGCACTGCCAAGACCCGTTGACGCGCCAATATGGGCAACCCAAGCCAATAAGGCAGCTCCGAGCAGCGAGCCCAAGCCGATGGCGAGCGCTGCATCCTGGGTTCCCAGCGCAGGAACCAGGTATGCGCCCATTTGCATCACAAGCAGTCCCACGCCCAAACTAAACCACAGGCTCGCCTGGCTGCGCCAGCCGAACACCCGGTCGCCTTGAGGCACGGGGATGAGCGCGGAGGGCAAATCCGATTGGATGCTTGCGGACACTGTGCCTGCGGATGAAGAATTGTCCAATGCCATCTCTATGCTCCAAGCGGATAGGTGGCAGGAAGGCAGACACTCCCTGGGCAGAGAAATACATGCTTCCCTGCGCGAGGATTACCTCAATCAGGTTCAAAGGGACTTTCTCAGCCAAATCGCGTCGAAAAGCGATGTAGCACCCCTAGCGTAGACACCTTACGGCGCATAAGTCATTCTAGTCCTTGCCTTTGCCGCAGAAAATTTTTTGTCCGGCACAACCAAATTCAAGGGCCTCGAAGTCACCTAAAGTAATCGGGTAAGCGTCCAGGGTCGGTCAATGACGGCTTATTTGCCATCCAAAATTACATCTTGGAGAACCGCTTAGGGCCTGAACCTGATCCTCGCAACGATTCAGGCAAAGCTAGCTGGCCAAACACTGCGTGGTGTCTGGAGCGCTATGAGCCGTAGAACGAGGACTTGGCTGCCTACGGCATCCCCGGGATCACCGGCATACAACCTGGACACACTCACTTGACTTTTGTTGTATTCACTATACGAGTGTGCGTTTTCATGCAACATAGACCGACTGCTTCACCGTGCACAGGGTTGGGCCATCGATGTCCCTAGCGGGCTCGAACTCGACTTGTGACGGTTTCCATGCCGTCAATTTAGAGCTAGTTGCAGGTATTGTTTCCTGAATGCATTCGGGAGTAATTTCCCGACCAAGGTGGCTAACTGGATTCCCTGCATGGGTCACTGAGTCAACCAGGGCTGAACAAACGCAAACCAAGCACCGATTGCGTAAAGCGCTACGCTGGCCAGGTAAACCGCAAACGAAATCTTGCGTGTGCGCAGGCACGCATCGCGCAGCGCAGAATCAGCGGGGCAGGGCGCATGTCGGTTGCGCCATTGCAGGACACCGCTGCCTGCCATCATCAGGCCGGCCAATGCGAAGACCACATCCTTGTGTTCGCTCAGCCAGACGACTTGCGGGAACACCGAGACCAAGGACGACAGCGCAGCGCCAGCGCCCAGCGCCACCAGAAGCGCTGGAATTACGCAGCACACCAAGGTACTGGATGTGGCAAACAGGCTGGCAATCGACGTCCAGAGGTTGTCGCGCGATTCAGCGATACCGTCCGGACTCATTTGCGAGCCTTTACTTCGGCCTTGATCTCCTCGACGGTTTTCTGGACGGTTTCCAGTTCCACCACGTCATAGCCCGCGTCGATGATTTCGGCCTTGATGGCATTGCCATCCAAGGTCTGACCCTCCTTGGCCTCGACGGCAACGGTCTTCCTCTTCAGATCCACATAAACCGCCTTGGTCGCAGGCATGCTGGAGATGCGCTTTTCTATACCCTGGGCACAAAAGGCGCACACCATGCCATTCACGGTTGCTTGAATGCTGGTTGCAGCGAATAAGGGCAAGGTCGCCAACGCGAGTGCCAGGGAGATAAGTAGTCTGTTCATGATGAAACTCTCAAAAAATGTACATAAAGTTGACGCGGCCTTGGGCGCTGTTGTTCACGCCCAGTTCGAGAAAAAAGCGCTTGTGGATCAGACGCAGCATAGGCGTTACCTCTGTCCTGTCGGACAGACCGGCCATGCGTCTCGCTTCTACGACCAACCAAGGTTGGATTTCGTCGTAATCCACTTCATAAAAAGAAAATCCCAGCCGCGCTGACCCATAGTCATGGGTGATGCCATCCGCCCGGTAGAGTCTGGTGGTAGCGGAGGCGTAGACGCCGGTGGTTTCGTAGTCCACCTGTATGCCCGGTGACGCCATGAGCCTGGAACCCGTAAAGTCATTCCCGTTCACATTGCCCAGTCCACCTAAAAACCAGATATTGGCCTGCGCTTGCGGCATATTCCAGCGCGCAACCAAGCGGGTGTAGGTGGCATCTGCGAGCTGGCGGCTTTTAGTCTCGTCGTCAGAGCGCATGTAAAGCGTGGAAGCGCCTAAGGCATCGCGCGGCGTGAGGGCGTAATTAGCAAAAACCTCTTGCCAGTTGGGGCTGAAATCGCCCATCGCCATCGCGCTGTCCTTGAACCCCATGGGGCCGCAAAAGGCTGACGTGGAAATCGCAAAAGCAAGGCAACCCACTACCGTGTTTCGTAACCGACCGTTCATTTGGCTGTCTCGTCAATCTTGACAATGCGGGCCAGTGTCCAAGCAGGCGCCGCACAGATGGAGGTGCCGCAAGCCAGCACCAAAGCCCAAATTCCAGGTTTCATAAAAATCCTTAGCAGCGGGGCACGACGCCCCAACAAGACCCGCATATTGCGGACGTGGGTATGCTGTAAGAATTAAAGAATGGGTGGTTTGACCTGAAGCGCCAGGTCGGCGCTGCTGAAACGAGCTCTCGAAGAATCTGGGTGTACTTCGGTTCGGTGTGCCGAAAGCTGAATTTGCGGGAAGCTGAACGAGGCAAGGGTCATGCACAGTTGGCATGTCTGGCACCCGACGAAACCTTTAGCCGGGCTTGTGGACTTATCGGATTTTGATTCCGCTTGCGCCAGCATGGGGCAGTCGGCGGGCATGCCGTCCATGGAGATTTGCGCATCTGTAACTTCTGCGACCGTCTGGCTGTAGGCCATTTGGATGACCATGCGCTCCGCGCTCCAACCGCGTAGAGGTATCAACATGACGAGGAGAATGACTAAAAGGCGTCCCATGACTGGATGGTATCGTTAAACGTCAAAGTTTGTACAAAGGGGTAGCCTAGATCGTTCCGACGCAGGTGCCAATAGACTTGTAGGCGTCCGAAAAATACGGGAGGACTTGTTAGCTTGAAGACATTGCGTTTTCTTGTTCCCGCATCTTGATCAGGTCTTGTGCGGTAAAGCGGACCTCTTTGCCGTCCACGCAAACGACGATGCTGGTGTTGGTCTTGATGGCAAGATCCTGTGCAGAGAGCGCGGCCCGTTGCATGGCCGCATAGGATCCAGCGAGATCTGGGTCCGACGATGTGCGAATATCTTTGGGGTTCATTTTTGACTCCAATTATTGAGCCTTGGCAGCAGGCCCGAGTTGTCATAGAAAGCCCAAGAGTCAACCACCTGGCTGTATCGCTCGTGGAAATTGGTTAGCCCGGCTTTGAAGCGCCTGCGGATCACGGCCTCGGGAATATTGTGCCCACCCTGTGCCACCCTCAACGCAACACGGGAAACCGCGACATCATCGTTGGGTAGCGACAAGAACCACAATTTGACCTGGTACCCAAGCCCTTGCCATATGGCGATTTTGCGCAGATAGCCAAGACCGGAAAGAGTAGTTTCAAATGCAAAGCTGCTGCCTGCCGCCACGCACGCGTCTATCTCCTCCAGCATCAATCGGCCAGCTTTTATCGCGGCGGATTCGGGATTAAACGGTGCCAGTCCGGCAGCGATCAGATCAGCGTTGATAAACCGAAGAGTCTGTGCCTCTGCAGGCAAAAAGTCACGGGCAAACGTGGTTTTACCAGCGCCGTTGGGTCCTGCAATGATGATGATCTTTTTCAAACTGGGTTTGTCCAATCGGGCTCAGAGTCCAACTATGGGTGGGAATGAACTGGATTTTATGCCCAGCATTGCGTCAGGACAACCGGACTGATATCGGCATTAGGACGCAATCGCGTTGTCCATTTTCACAAAGATTGGCCGACTATCGGGCGTACTCAAGGGTACGACCTGATCCGGCGCTCCGGCGACGCCGGGAACCACGGCGCACAGGGTGGGGCTGTTGCGCACATCCTTGCCCCGGAAACCGATGGCCAAAAGTGCAAAGGAACAAGGACTTGGCTGCCTACGGCATTCCCGGGATCACTGGCTTGCCACCCGGGTGCACCCACCTGCCTTCTGAGTATTTACTATAAGGGTGTACGTTTTTATGTAACACCAACCTACAGTTTCAACGCGCAAAGCCGTTGGCCATCGTGAATGGCGGCAGTAACCAGTTTCATCGCGCAGTCATCGCAGCCGAAGCAACCAGCCGATCCGCCGGGTATGGACGGAGGAACTCCTGGCTGCGCTCTGGCGTGGCTGTCAGCCAGTCACCGTAGGCAGCTTCCGGCAGGATCACAACCATGCGCTTCTCATCGGTGGGTTTGTGGAAGGACTTCATCAGGTCGTGCGAATCCGCGTTGATCGTCAGCATGGTGTAGCTGTGTAGCCAGGTGCCGTCGATTTGCTTCCATGCGTCCCACAGTCCGGCGATTCCCATAGGATGGCCGTCGGCACGTGCGATACGAGTGGAGATGGCTTTGCCGCTGCGCCAATCCGGTTCATAAATTCCCACCGCCGGGATGATGCAGTGGCGTGACTTCTTCCACGCATCGCGAAAGCTGGGCTTGGCGGCCACCGTCTCGGAGCGGGCGTTGTAGGTTGATCGTGCCAGCTTGGCGTCTGTGGCCCAGTGGGGTAGCAGCCCGAAGATGCCCGGCACTGCCTCACGCTCAGAAATGGCGTCGTCTCCAGAGTCAGCGTGCGGATGTTTGCGGATGAATGCTCCCAAGTAGCCAGGCCAGAGGTCATGCTTGCCGCTGTCGAGTAGGGCAGAGGCTTTGAAATGCTCGGCGATAGCCAGCGGGTCGATGACCCCTTCGTAGTGGGCGCACATGGTCTATCTGGGGCGAGGATTAAGTTTGAAAGAGCTGATTGGCGATGTCATAGGAAGTTTTTACTGAAAAAGCCAGCCGCCGATATCCTGTGATCGTTGTCAGTTTAGCCAAAGTCGATCTGACCGGCATTTACCAATCGGTTGGCTCCTGTGCAAAACGCCGTGATTGCCCAACTTATGTGCAAAAGCCTGTGACACCAAGCTAATGACGGCACTACGGCCCAAAGCCATTTGCCGAGCTTTTACAAAAATTACCTATAAGGCGACTTGCGCATCTGGTTGTAGATTGACACAAACGCATTCAGCCCCAACGAAAGCGGCTTGGACTTGGCTTCGTCTGAGAGCATATTCATCAAAATGCCCATCGCCGATATGGGCACGCGTGATTCGATTTCTTGATCATCTACAAAACCCATGGACCATTCGCTAAAGCTGCGATGCGTGATGGTGTTTTCGCAAACTTTATTGATTGCCGCGTGTCTTGGATCAGAGCAGATGAAGTTCTCATAGACGTTTGCCACCGATTCCTTACTGCCCTCTAAGATTTGAACAAATTCTCCGCGGTGATAGAACATCATCCCAGTGATATCTTGGGCCACATTACGACGTCGAGCCGAAGCTAATATTTGATCTAAATCTTTTTGAGTTAGTTGGGGTTCTGCGGATACGCTGCAATACAAGAGTTCTACCAACATGTCCTTCCTCGCGTTCAAATGCAGGCTGTTGAGGTCCATATCGATTTTTTCGATCAAAGAACATTTCTATGTAAATTTCCCGCAGCTTATGCAGCAGATTCGACTAGCGGTGTGGAGTGCTCGAGCTGGTGGACGGCACCAGTGCCATAGCGGCTGCTACGGTCAGCGGTCGGTTCTGGGCATGGCTGAGCGCAATGACTTCCAAAAGTCGTTTCGCGCGCTCATCCAAAAGGGTCAGTTGTCTGCCTGAGTCATGAACTTTTTTGGTAGCCCCCAACTGGCGCAAATTGATGTTCTTCATACGTCGTCCCCCACCACCAAAAGGGCAGGTTTTCCGATGGTGAAGTTCAGTCCTTGAGGGAGTTCATAGCCCAACAGCTTGTCTGAGTCGGATACATCGAGAGCTGAAAACGAGGCTCTGTTTTCCGCTGTTCTGGGGATGATGGCGGATGGGTCGCTTAGAGATCCCAAACTCCTTATGCGCAGAGGCATTTCAGAAAAAAAAGGTGTCCAGTGCTTTTTTGTCCAGGACATCCGTTGTTCCAGCGCGGCGGTTTTTTGTGCAAGTTCCATGCGTTTTCTCCGGTGCATGCGCGTGAGTGTGGCGCACAGTTCTCTTGCCTGCCTAAGCCTTAGCTTGTCGCGTGCCGCCAAGCTCTTTAGACGAACCGTCTGCGCTTTGGATATCCACTACTGCCGATTTAAGACTTTTGTCCAGGACAAAGGAGACATAGACTAGTTTGGTTGACTGGCTGTATCCGACAAGGCCAAGGTTTGTTTGATATTAAGTCTGAGTTGAAAAAACTTGAATAAGCATTGTTCTGTTAATGCTGTAAGTTTTTTTCTGTACAGAGTAGGAAGACTTCCTACTCGCCGAGATGCGAGAAAAATATGTCTCTGGGCGTCAATGCCCAGCGTAACTTAAGCCCTTCAACGGGCCAAACCATCGCTACTTTTCAGGGCAAACGGAACGCTTCAAATTAACTGTCTCTGAATCGCATAAGTTGTCAGCCCCACGTTGTTGCGCAAGTGCAGCTTCTCCAATACGCGGCTACGGTAAACGCTCACCGTCTTAGGACTGAGAACCAGTTCCTGCGCAATTTGTGACAGGGAGTGACCCATGGCAATTTTCAGTAACACCTCCAACTCCCGGGCCGACAAAGCATCATGCGGCGCTGAATGTTGCTCTTGGTTCAAATGTTCAAGCAACAGATCAGAGACCTCGGGGCTGAGGTATTTCTTGCCCATGGCCACGGTACGCACGGCCTGCAGATAAGTCGAGGTTTCCCCTGTTTTGTTCAAGTAGCCATAAGCCCCGGCATTCAAGCTACGCAAAGCGTATTGCGACTCGGGATACATCGACACAATCAAGACCTTGGTTATCGATTTGGCTTTGACTAGGCTGGCCAACACCTCCATGCCGTCCCGGCCTGGCAGGTTCAAGTCCAGTAGCAGTACATCGCACGCCACCTTGCGCAGCACTTCACGCACCTCGGCGTAGCTGCTCGCTTCTCCTTGAATGCAGATGTCATCGGTTGCCGACAGAAAAGCCCGCAAACCCTTTCTGATCATCGGATGGTCGTCGCAAATCACAACGTTGATCATGGCCTCTTTAAGCCTTTTTCAAAGGCCAAAAAAAGGTGGGGCTTGGCAACAGGGAGACTGCAGCTCACCTGGCAGCCCCGGCCGCTGCTGGGCAGCCCCACTACCAGGGTGGCGCCGATCAAACGGGCGCGGTATTGAAACAAATGCATACCCATGCCGGTTGACCACTGGGCCTGTGTCCAGGAGGACTCCAGACCAATTCCATCGTCGCTGATCAAGACCGTTCGCAAGTTCGCTTTAACCCGGCACTCGATGCGGATGAGACTGGCTTGGGCGTGTTTGATCGCGTTGCCTATGGATTCCTGCACGATGCGGTAGAGATGGATGGCGCTGTCCTTCTCGATCCAGAAGTTCTCATCGGCATGGAATTGGCAGCGCACCTGGGTTTGCTGCTCAGTGCGGTGGGCCAGGTCGCCAAGGGCTGGCATCAGCCCGCCTTGCTCGAGTTCAATCGGGAAGACAGATTTGGAGAGGTTGCGTGCCGTGCTCATGGCTTTGTGGACATAGGCTTTGAGCTCACCGGCGAGATCAACACTGGGGTGAGACTCGCTCTTGAGCTGATTGTGGTGCACTGAGGCAAACAAATGCAGGCCGCTTAACTGCTGGGCCAGATCGTCGTGCAGCTCCATGCCTAGGCGCATGCGTTCGCGTTCGCTGATATTGAGGATTTCCATCTCCAGATGTTGGCGCTCGGTGATGTCGCTGATTGCGCTTAGGGAGTACCAGTCACCCGAAACGGTATGGCGCAGGCCGATGGTTTCCATCTGTACGCTGAGGGTTGTTCCGTCCGCTCGGCGCAGACACAGATCGCACGTCTGCTTCACGTCGCTGCTGCGCACGGCGTTCTGGTGCAGGTGCAGCGTGTCCTGCATGTTGCGGGTAACACTGCGGGTGAATTTTCGACCGACAAGTTGTCCCCGGTTGACTCCGAGCATCGTTGCGAGCGTGAGATTGGCCTCCAGTATGGCTCCGCTGGCGTCGAGTGTCACATAGCCGGCGGGCGCAAAGTCGTAGAGAAGAAAGTAGCGGTCGCGGGACTCGGCCAATTCCTGCTGCGTGAGGCGCAGTTCCTCGTTCTGTGTCTCCAGCTCGATCTGATGCTCCTGAAGTTTATGCAACAGTCGCTGGATTTCCTTCGGAGTCATCTGGGTAATGGCTCCTCGTGTGACCCGCCGGGCTACCCCCGCCCGATCACGCCGGGGGAGCCCTGATTTCTCTGGAGTGGTAGTCTTGGTAGACACGGGATCGTTTTGGTTTCAGTCGTGCATAAATTTGACGACTAGGGCGATTCCGTCCAACGCGCCCTGTGCATCGGTGAGCACAGAGTAAGTCAGCAGGCCGCTCAGGGCTTTACCTGCCTTCGTCACATTGACGGTATCGACGTTGCGGATGCCGCCGCCTTGGAGACAGCGCCGCAGTTGGTCAGCGAAAGCTTCCCGTCTCTCTTCGGGTACGAGCACATTTACGGGCTGTCCCACAAGTTCTTGGCGCGACCAGCCATAGGTGCGTTCGGCTTCGTCGTTCAACGCTACGATCCGGCCCGCAACATCCAGGATGAGCATCGGATCCAGCCCATCGATAAACACCTTCGACATCCGGTACAGCGACTTCTCTACCGCCTTGACCGGGTTGATGTCCACGAAAGTGATGACCACGCCGTCTATGACGTTCTCAGAGGTGCGGTAAGGCATGATGCGCATCAAAAACCAGTGGCCGTCCTTGGTCTGCACCTCGGCCAGCTTGAAGACCAGTGTGCGAAGCACCTCCCGGCAGTCCTCTACCAGCCTCTGGTAGGTCATATTCAACACCAAATCGGCGAGCGGCCGGCCCAGGTCGGTAGGGATCAGGCGGATTAATTGCCGAACCTGCTCGGTGTAGCGTTTGATATTAAATTCCACGTCCAGGAAGAGAGTGGCGACCTCGGTGCTGTTGAGCAGGTACTGCATATCGTCGTTGGTGTGGGACAGATCCTCGACCTTCGACTGTATTTCGGCGTTGACCGTGCTTAGCTCCTCGTTGAGAGACTGCAACTCCTCCTTGGAGGTCTCCATCTCCTCGTTGGTACTCTGCAATTCCTCGTTGGTACTCTGTAATTCCTCGTTGGTGGACTTAAGCTCCTCGTTTGAGGTCTCCAGTTCCTCGATGGTGGTTTGCAGGGATTCCTTGGTGGACTGCAATTCGCGTTCGAGGCCAGCGGTGCGGCTCGTATCTCGCTTGCTGTGCGAGCCGCTCTTCGCCTTGCCCATTGTTACGGTCGTTGGCTGTGGAAGGAAAGTGACCAGCAGCAGACCACGCAAGCTCTCTGGTTCGTTGATTTTCGTGACGCTGACGTTGACGTAAGTTAACTCATTATTCACCTTTACTCGTACGTCCTCACGGATCACCCCTGTCTTTTCAGTGACGGCCTGGTGCAGTGCGGAAGCGAGGTCGTTCTCCAGCCCCTCGCGGGCCATTTCCAGAATGTTCAGTCGCGGCTGGCCAGCGGCAGGCTCGAGATACGCGCCGGTGCGACCGTGGATATAGATCACGTCGCCTTTCTCATTGACGACCACGCTGGCGGGAGCGAAACGCGCCAGGAGCAGCCTGCCAACGGGGCCGGCGATGCTCGACTCCTGCGCCGCCCGCGGTGATAAAAGATCCAGAACTGGGAGCGGTTCTACGTCCTCCTTCTGTCGCTGCGCCGAAAATTGGATCAGTGGATACGAACCTGGCAGGGTCTCCTTGCGTCGGAAAATTTTCCACTTTTTGTCCACCACTTCGAACAAGTCACCGTAGCCGCTGAGTGACTCGGAGGAGCCAAGAAATAACAGGCCACCGGGTTTGAGCGCGTAATGGAAGATCGGCAGCAACCGGCGCTGCAGGTCTGAGTTCAGGTAGATGAGCAGGTTACGGCAGGAGATGAGGTCCAGCTTGGTGAAGGGCGGGTCCTTGATGACGTTCTGTGAGGCGAAGACGGACATCTCGCGAACCTCTTTGCGGATGCGGTATGTGCTGTCGGTGTGGGTGAAATAGCGCTCCAGTCGCTGCGCGGAAACGTCGATGGAGATACCCTCCGGGAACCGGCCGTTGCGCGCTGACTCGATGGCCTCGTTGTCCAAGTCTGTGCCGAACAGCTGCACGTCGCAATGGCGTTTCCCAGCCTCCATGATTTCGCGCATCAGGATCGCGAGCGAGAAGACCTCCTCGCCGGTGGCGCAGCCCGGAACCCAGATACGGAAGGCGTGGTCGTCCGGGCGCGACTCCAGCAATGCAGGCAGCGCCACTTTCAGCAGTGCGTCAAATGCCTCCGAATCGCGGAAAAAATTCGTCACACTGATAAGAAGTTCCTTGAAGAGGATGTCGAGTTCGTGCGGATTTTCCTGGAGATAGCGGACATACTGCGCCGCCCCCTTGAACTGGTGAAGATTCATCCGCCGCTCGATGCGCCGCCGGATCGTGTTGGGTTTGTAGGAGGAAAAGTCGTTGCCTGTGCGTGCTCGCAGTAGGACGAAGATTTTTTGCATCGGCTGCGTCAGGTCGGAGCGCAACTCCCCTTTGGCCGACGACGCCAGGAAAGGCCCGATTGCGTAGGCGAGGAGCTGTTTGTGCATTTCTGCTGCGGGCAGTACAAAATCTGCGAGGCCCGTTGCGATCGCGCTGCTGGGCATGCCGCCATACTTCGCCGATTCCACCTGCTGCACCATAACCATACCCGACTCGCCATTGATGGCCTTCAAGCCAAGCGTCCCATCCGTGCCTGTGCCCGAAAGGATGATGCAGATGGCCTTGCTCCTATGGTCCGCGGCCAGCGAGCGCAGGAAATAATCAATGGGCAGATGCCGCGTTTCATCCTTCTTTACATCTATGCGGTTCAGCATGCCGCCTAAAATAGCTAGGGAGCCGCCCGGCGGGTTGACATAGATACAGTTTGGCTTGACCTTCAGCCCATCCGCTGCCACCAGCACCGGGATGCTGGCGATCTTGCCCAACAGCTCCGGCAAGAGGCTGATGTGCCCTGGATGCTGGTGCGTGACGACAATGAAGGCCATGCCGGTGTCGGTAGGCATGTGGGCGAACAATTCGCCCAGCGCCTCTAGTCCGCCCGCCGAAGCCCCGATGCCGACGATGGGAAAACTGCTGTCATGAACGCTGATGGGGGCTGGCGCGGCAGGAGCCCGCGTGGGTGTTTTACGTGCGGCCGGTTTCTTTGCGCGCAGCGGCTTTGCCGGATTTTCTGGTAGCGATCCAGGCTTCACGAGGGCAGACTTTTTCTTCGGTGGCACGGGAGAAGCCTTAGCGGCCTTTGTCGTAGCCGGGAGGACGTTTGTTTTATTTGCCATAGTTCAAGTGGCGGAGGTTGAAATTGAGTTTCACTAGGGTGACCGTTCTCGAGAAGTATTCGGACAGTTTCTTACTCAACGCATTGAAGGGCTCGGCCTCGCCAGCAGGTCAGGTTTTTTGACTCTTCTTTGCAGAGTCGCTGTTCGACTTGATTTCGTAAATTGTGGAATAACCGTATGTTCGAACAAGTAGCTCCAAATAAACCAATTAAGCCGCAAAAAGCTTACTTGTAGGACCCCCTGGACTAAGTGTTTACCCCCTACTGTGACGTCCAGTCTGCTACTTGAGGAATCATAACGAAGCCATTGATAATTCCATGTACAAATTGGACATGGCTGCGAGGGCACGACACATCAACTACGCCGTGCTGGTGGAAGATCTTTGGCAGGCCATTCACGAATCTACAAACTGAATCGCCCTGGAGATTGAGGAGGCTCCGCACTTTGAGAAGATTGAGCCATGGTAAAGAAATTAAACAAATTTTCCACAGAGGTCTGCGAGCGAGCGGCACGTCTGGTGCAGGAGCACCTATGCGGATCCTATGGTGGGGGTAAGAAAATTCCCAGTAAAATCAATAATTCCAAATTTTGGGTGAATTGATTCTAATTATCACGCAGACAAATCAATCCTATTGAGCCCAGAGTAAATGTTCTGTTCAATTTGCCTACCTTCAATTTGTTTTGTAACGTGAGCAGCAGATGCAGAAGATTGAAGTTGAAAACCACGGTTTTGAATTTCCTGTCCGACGTGCTGTGCAGTGTAAAGATTACTGCTTTGCAAAGCAGCGCCAATTTTGCTGAGATAAGGGTCGACAGACGCAGAAGGATCAAAATTAACAAGCGCAGTAAAAGCCTGCCGTGCAGCTTCCAGCTCTCCCGCCTTTAAACTTAAAAGCAAGGTTTGCAGTTTTTGTCGGCGACGGCTGTGCTTGTCCCCTTGCGGCGAATTATTGCCACCCCATTGACCAGCGTTTGCATCAATGCGTAGCGTGATTGAAGTATCCATGAAACGGACTCCTTTCGATCGGTTGATCTGTCTATCTACACCTCTTCTTTTTGGTAGTGATTAAAAATTAAAAATGAGTAATTGATTGTCGGGTTTGACCTGATTAAAAATAATCAATAAAAATTGAATGTCAAAAAATCGACCAATCAAAGATCGCTAAGCATTAACCGTGCCAATCTATAAATCGGCAAGTATCAACCACCCTCTTTACTGTTCAAGCCAATAAGGCTCTGGACTATTATCTGTGTGGCCCAAATGGGTACTACAGGGCTTAAAAACTGGGACTGCGAAAAATTGTGCTGAAGAACTCGCCAAATCACCCTGGTGATTTCTACTCGGTACCCGTCCAAGTTATCGGATTAACAAATTTCGGTCGTCCATTGGTCTGCCTGAAACAAAACTGTTAGCCTGTGTGACCGCTAATTGCTGCGTGGTTGTGAGTGGCGTCAAACGTTGGTTCAAACCGGATCAGTCTTTTTGCTTATGGAGGTATGGCTGAAATGATTTATTTTTTTGCCGAAATAGCAAATACTATAAAAGATCATGCTACCTAATGGCGCAATAAAAAACCGAGAGCCAAAGATGCTAGGTATGCATTGCCAATCAAATTAAAGTATTTTTTGGTTTGCCGCTAACCGATCTAATTGTCGAGTTACCACGTTTCTATGTTACTGCGATACCGAACTTGTAGACCTTAGACAGCAAAAGCACAACTGAATTCGAAAAATTTGTACAAAAATGCAATGTAGTGAAATCAATACCAGTATTTATTTGATTCAAAAGTATGGAAAGCTTCAATGATTTCCAATTCAAGATTAGCAAGCTTATTACTAATCCAACCACATGCAAACCAGGCGCTAGGTTGCGACTCTTTGAGCGAAGAAAATTTATCTAGTGCCGTTGTTAGGTCATTCATTTCGCCTAATAGGTTTTGGATCAGCCCTAATTCTTTTTGATAAGAGTCAAGCCTCTTGCTAGGTAGAAGTTCATAGGTGAACTGAAATGCGTAACGTAATTTTTTCACGCGTTTACGCAAATCATGTCTTGCTTCAATTGTAAGATGAGCAAAATTCCTGCTGTTGGATATAATTTTTTTATGCCATTTCTTTAATCTAGGTGGCAAGCATTTCTTAAGTTTCAATTGCTTGATTGGATTTTTGTCACTGTCTTCTACAGAAGTTGTTGCCTCGACAAAAGCACACAAGCTTAAAATACATGATTGAAATGAACTATCTTTTGTTACCAAACTTGAGTCCTCATCAGATGAATTAAATTCCATTTTTAGTATGGGCTGACCAGCCGAGATGAGAGCAGGCATCAGACCATTTAATAAAACCGTTTGATCACGCGAGCCCCCTAACAGTCCAAAATGATGTTTGAGGCTTTCTCTGTGTTCGAGGGTTGGCAATGGGCATAAGCTTTCAAAATAGGACCAGGCAGTTCTTAGTCGCCTAATCCCAACTCTCAATTGATGGATATGTTCAGTGGTATCGAGTTTGTACTTGTTCGCGGTATCGACTTCTGCTATAGCCGCAGCATTACGAATTATTTGATTCAAGCATTCAGACATTACACATTTTAATCCTTGCTCAGTAGTCATATCGGACCTGAGTTGTATTTGTTTGGAAAGTCGAGGTAGCCAGAATTCCTCAATAGCTTGTGACTTCAATCTTAATTGGTCAGGACTTTGATCAATTTCTAGGCGTATGAGTTTATTTTTAAGTTGACATAGAAGATCGCCTCTTTCAGCTTTACTGCGCACATCCAGAATGAGGTGGTGTTCTTTTTGCCATTTTTTAGCGACGGTAAAAAGCGATTCTAAATCTCCTCGCTTGAGTTCAAATTCTACTTCTGATACTGGTAGTTCTAAGGAGCCTGAACGAATGCATCCACAGTCGTAAGCAATTTCAACAAGGCCAGTAGCAGTGCGTGTATTACGGAACATGCGCTTGACTTGGGTTTCATACCGTACTCTCAAAGGGCTTTTGATTTTTGAGATGACGTTTTCAGCTACAGTGTTTTTATACACGCCGAGATCAAGCTCGGCACAGGGCCTGTCATGGTTGAGTTCAATTCGTCCAGTTAGCGAATGAGTCAAGATTTTCAAAGTTTGAACCCACTGCTCGTCCTCTTGTCTTAATCGCAAAGAAATTTTGTGATTCGCCAAGGCTCTATCATCTGTATCGAAATAAAGAGCTCGCAATGCCAAGGAGTTAATTTTGCCGCGTAGTAGCATCTTTTCCAATCCCGCCACAGATACGTTGGGAATGTGTAACTTCAATTCATTTTCAAAATTTGAATTATTATTCATTACAGTCTTTATGTTAAAAATGAGTCTACTAGCTGAAATAAAGTGAAATTTTCACCGGCATAGACGAGGTGTCCGCGTTCGTTCTCACGATCATCCCGACACCGGGATGCGACAGCTAGGGCCAGAAGAGAACACGCTCTAAAATTGATAAACTCACATTTAATGTCAGCACCTGCGTCTTGCCTTCAAAAGCAGCGCTGATGCGGTATTTGCCTGGGATTAAACGCAAGTAAAGCAGTGGTCCTGCGTCAAAACACTGGATGGCCGAATCCTTAGCCGCGAGGGGTTCAATACTTACGTCTACCCCACTCAAATACGCCCCAGTTGTTTGTGCAAAGCTCAAGCGAAGGTTGTATTGGTGACGATTGGCATACATATCCTGGCGCTCATCTAAGCCAATACCACCACTGATAAAACTCCCCGCCTCCGGGCTTGGTATTTCTGCGCTGCTTGCGCTGGCGCAATTGATCATCACGGTGAGTCCAAGCAGTTTTATGAGGGTCGAGAATTTCATGTGTTTCATAGGATAAATCTCCAAGTTTATTTGGCGATAGGTCAATAAAGCGTAAACCGAACACCTTGTAGATTGGCAGGAAAGTACATCCTACTCCTGCCGTGACAATGACTACTAGGTGATCACGCTGCCCAGCGAGTACTGACTTCGACTGATAAAAGAATGACAAACGTTGGTTGACATTAGCCCTCTTTGAAAACATCATGCAGCATGAAGACACGAAAACCAAAGGGGTGCCAACATGAATGTTCAATCGACAGACAGTCAGATCGTGAAGTCCGTAGGAGCAAGCGGACAAATTTCGCTGGGCAAAGAGTTCGCTGGACGACAGATATTCGTTGAGTCTCCAGCAAAGGGCGTTTGGATTATCCGAACGGCCACCATCATCCCCGATCATGAAGAATGGTTGCACGAAGCACAGACCAAAAGTAGGCTCAAAAAAGCCGTTGCCTGGGCTCAAAAAATCCACCCAAGGTTTCCAATCCGGATCAACTACCTTTAGTCAAAGCCTACGTCACGAAGCGCAGCGCACTTTCAGACCAATCCAAATAATCACCAGTTCGCAAAGCCTATAGTTGAAATCATCCAGATGAGAGAAAAGTACGACTTTACAAAGGCCTGAAAAAATCCCTACGCCGCGCAATTGAACTAGCAGATAACCATTCGCCTGGATGTGGACACGATCGGTTACTTCAAAGGAATCTCGGAGCAGGTGGGCATTCCCTATCAGAGCCTGATCAACCTATACCTTCGCGACTGTGCGACGCCTAGCCGCAAATTGGATTTGCGTTGGAAGTGACACGCCGCCATTTCATGCTCGCCAAGCGAGTACTGAGTTTTTAGGTGCTCAAAAATTTGAGCCTGACTTGATTCAGCCATACCAATCCAATTGACTGCCTTTACGCGCATTTCAGTCTCTGGGCGTTTGAACATTAAGCTGGATGGCAGGCGCAAGACTCCCCGTGAGCGGCGGATACTAGCTCTTCCAGAATGCCGCAGTTCGCCCCCTCGTGGGTACCGGAGCAGCGCGCCCGCAGCCGTAGCAACTGCTTCTCCAGAGCCCGCATACTCTTGAGGCGGGCGCGAACACGGGCCAGTTGGTCGTCCACCAAAAGATCGACATCGCCGCAGTTTGTGTCCGGTTTGTCAACGAATCCAAGTAGCCGGTTCACATCGCCCAGTGGCATGTCCAGGGCCCGGCAGTGACGGATGAACGACAGGCGCTCCAGGTGAGCCGCCGCGTAGTCGCGGTAGCCGTTGTCGCGCCGAGCTGGCGCGGGCATCAGACCTTGTTTTTCGTAGTAGCGAATGGTTTCGACATCCACGCCGGTGGCGCGGGCCAGTTCCTTGATCTGCATGACATGATCCTGCTTTAAATAAGTGTTTGACACTGTAGCGGCTCCAGGGTTTCCAATGCAAGTATTGAAAGGAAAACCCATGTCCGCCCACTGCTGTGACCACGACGCACCCAAACTTGATGCCATTGTCAACCTGGCCCGTTACCGCAAGAT
>Ga0209552_1000033_pt1 | contig 37898 bp, 36 predicted proteins | sample LauGreFaBDMM15SD_2_FD_188214 | JGI IMG/M metagenome (GOLD analysis project Ga0209552, IMG submission 188214) | Freshwater lake microbial communities from Lake Michigan, USA - Fa13.BD.MM15.SD (SPAdes) (version 2) | ecosystem: Environmental > Aquatic > Freshwater > Lake | place: Lake Michigan, USA... | reverse complement strand
GTGTTGCACTTCGTGTTTGAATCTACGACATGAAAAAATACTTTTTAGCTGGAATTTTAGTTTGGGCCCCCTTAGCAATTACTATTTGGGTCATTACCTGGGCTTTGGGAATTTTAGACAGCGTCTATGGTTCGGTGATGATGGCGATAATTACCGTCTTGCCCTCGAGCTCGTCGGAGACCCTCAGACATTTTCGAGAGATACCAGGCTTAGGTATCTTGATCGTTGTGGTTTCAATGATGCTTACAGGCATGGCGGCGATTACTTTTGCGGGACGCTGGGTTCTTCGGGTTTGGGAGCAGATATTAAGTCGCATACCAATTGTGCGTTCGATCTATTCGAGTGTTAAGCAAGTCTCTGATACTCTGTTGTCCAGTAGTGGAGATGCTTTTAAAAAGGCTGTTTTAATACGTTACCCCCATGCGAACTCCTGGACCATTGCTTTTCAAACGGGTTATCCAATGCAAGAAGTAGCCGATAAATTAGGCGCCCCTCATATTCATGTATTTGTTCCAACGACACCTAATCCGACTTCAGGGTTTTTCATGATTGTGCCAAAAGATAGCGTTATTGAGTTATCTATATCCGTTGAAGAAGCGCTCAAGCATATTGTTTCGATGGGAACAGTACCGCCGGTTGGTCAAGAGCCAAAAGATCATTAATAGACAGGATTTATGTATGACAATTCGTAGTCACGCAGCAGGTTTAACAACCACAGAACAGATTGGTCAAGAAATCAGTATTGCTGGTTGGGTTAATCGCCGACGGGACCATGGCGGCGTCATATTTATTGACTTAAGAGATAAGCATGGATTTGTACAAGTGGTTTGTGATCCGGACAGAAAAGATGTCTTTAGTTTGGCAGAAAGTGTTCGCAACGAGTTTTGTATACAAGTTAAAGGATTAGTTCGTGCTCGACCTACTGGCACAGAAAACCTGGATTTAATTACTGGCAAGATCGAGATTTTATGTAAAGAATTAGTGATTTTAAATACCTCTGTCACTCCGCCCTTTCAGTTAGACGATGACAATTTATCAGAGACGACTCGGTTAACCCATCGTGTTTTAGACTTACGTCGGCCACAAATGCAAAAAAACTTGCGTTTGCGTTATGACGTTGCTATGGAGTGCCGAAGATATTTAGATGCGGCGGAGTTTATTGATATTGAAACGCCCATGTTGACGAAAAGTACACCAGAAGGAGCGCGTGATTATTTAGTTCCTTCGCGCGTGCATGATGGACAATTTTTTGCGCTACCACAATCGCCCCAATTATTTAAGCAGTTATTAATGGTTGCTGGTTTTGATCGGTATTACCAAATTGTTAAATGTTTTCGGGATGAGGATTTAAGAGCGGATCGACAGCCGGAGTTCACGCAGATTGACTGCGAAACATCTTTTTTAAATGAGATAGAAATTCGAGATTTGTTTGAAGACATGATTCGGCATATTTTCAAAAAAGTCATGCAAGTTGAATTAGCCAACCCATTTCCAGTCTTGACTTATGCTGAGGCAATGAAGCGGTTTGGCTCGGACAAACCTGATCTGCGCATTTTGATGGAGTTTACGGATTTAACGGATGTCATGAAAGATGTCGACTTTAAGGTTTTTTCTGGTCCGGCCAATTCGGATAATGGGCGTGTTGTAGCACTAAGGGTACCAAAGGGTTCTGAAATCAGTCGAAGTGAGATTGATGAATATACAAAATTTGTGAGTATTTATGGCGCTAAAGGATTAGCCTGGATTAAGATCAATCAAGTGAGTGAAGGGCGCAATGGCTTACAGTCTCCCATCGTCAAAAACTTGCATGACGCTGCTATCAAAGCAATTATTGAACGTACCCAGGCTCAAGATGGGGACATCATTTTCTTTGGCGCTGATACGACCAAGGTTGTGAATGATGCGATTGGAGCATTGCGCGTGAAGATTGGACTTTCTGATTGGAGTAAAGCAAAGGGGTTCTTTAATGACTCTTGGCAACCATTGTGGGTCGTTGATTTTCCCATGTTTGACTATGATGAAGAAAATGCTCGCTGGGTTGCCTGTCACCATCCATTCACGAGTCCAAAAGACGAACACTTAGCCATTTTGGATAAAGACCCTGGGCAGTGTTTAGCAAAAGCCTATGACATGGTGCTTAATGGTTGGGAAATTGGTGGGGGTTCCGTTCGGATTCATCAAGAGTCTGTGCAGAGTGAGGTTTTTAGAGCACTCAAGATTAATGAGGTAGAAGCCCAAGAAAAATTCGGATTTTTATTAGACGCCCTTAAATATGGTGCTCCTCCTCATGGTGGAATTGCCTTTGGTCTAGACCGTATTGTCACGATGATGACCGGTGCGGACTCTATTCGTGATGTGATTGCTTTCCCAAAAACCCAACGTGCACAATGTTTACTCACGCAAGCGCCAAGTCCGGTGGATGAGAAGCAATTACGCGAGTTACATATACGTCTTCGTAACACTACACAAAACGTCAGTTAAGTAGATGGCGCACCATCGGCTGGGTGTCCCAAAATCATGAGAAAGTATGATGCGTCATTTGGCCAACTCTGACTTACCGGCCCACTCTAAAAACTTAGGTGACTGGGCGACGATTAAGACTTTATTCCCTTACGTTTTGAAATATCCCTGGCGCGTTGGATTTGCATTATCTTGTTTAGTTTTAGCCAAGGTTTCAAATTTAGGTATTCCGATTGTTTTAAAGTATTTAATTGACGATTTGGCATTGTCTGCCGATGATCCCAAACGCCTACTCATTGTTCCCATTGCCTTAATTTTTGGCTATGGTGCATTGCGATTAGCATCTTCCTTATTTACCGAGTTAAGAGAGTTTTTATTTTCTAAAGTAACGCAACATGCGGTCCGTAAAATTGCGATTGAAGTATTTGAGCACTTACATTCGTTATCACTGCGGTTTCATTTGGCTAGGCAAACTGGTGGCGTGAGCCGAGATATTGACCGTGGCTCGCGTGGTATTCAGTCACTGATTTCCTATTCCTTGTATAGTATTGTGCCAACGATTATTGAGTTTTCGTTAGTCTTAATTTATCTAGGTTGGAATTACGATTGGATGTACGCTGCGATCACTTTTACGGCTTTAGTGTGTTACATCATTTATACCGTCAAAGTTACTGAGTGGCGAACACAATACCGTCGAAAAATGAATGAGATGGATACGAGTGCCAATCAAAAAGCGATTGACTCATTATTGAACTTTGAAACAGTCAAGTATTTTGGCAATGAAAAATTTGAAGCCTCTCGGTATGACACCTTTTTAGCGAGTTACCAAGAAGCTGCGATTCAATCGCAACGCTCTCTTGCAGTTTTAAATATTGGCCAGCAGATCATTATTGTGATTGGTTTAATTGCTATATTATGGCGTGCAATTTTAGGTGTTGAGGCTGGTTTATTAACCCTTGGTGACTTGGTTTTAATTAATACACTGATGATTCAATTGTATATACCGCTGAATTTTTTAGGAGTGATTTACCGGGAGATTAAACAGGCATTATTGGATATGGATAATATGTTTAGTCTATTAGGTAAGGATCGGGAGATTCAGGACAAACCAAGTGCTCAGGCGCTCCAATTAGTAGAGCCAAAATTAGGTCCAAAAGTAGTTTTTGATCAAGTTAATTTCTTTTACGATCCGAATCGTCCTATTTTAAAGAATGTGCAATTTGAGATACTACCCGGCACAACTACTGCCGTTGTGGGTAGAAGCGGCTCTGGCAAGAGTACTTTAGCGAGATTACTATTTCGGTTTTACGATGTTCAGTCGGGTAGTATTTTGATTGATGGCCAGCCTATTAAAGAGATTCAACAGGCAAGTTTACGTAAGGCGATTGGGATTGTCCCGCAAGACACCGTATTATTTAATGATTCGATTGGCTATAACATCGCTTATGGCAATCCCACAGCATCACAACTTGAAATTACCCAAGCCGCAAAGGCTGCCCAGATTGACGAATTTATCATGAGTTTGCCAGACGGTTATCAAACAGCCGTTGGTGAACGTGGATTAAAATTGTCTGGTGGTGAAAAGCAGCGCGTTGCGATTGCACGAACATTATTAAAAGATCCCGCATTATTAATTTTTGATGAGGCCACATCGGCGTTAGACTCGAAGACAGAAAAGGCGATTCAAGCAGAAATTAATAAGCTCACCTCAAACAGAACGGCCTTAATCATTGCGCACCGTTTATCGACGATTGTGCACGCCGAACAGATTTTGGTGATGAGTGCAGGAGAGATTGTGGAACGTGGAACGCATGAGCAATTAATTGCCTTGCAGGGGCAGTATGCTCAGATGTGGAGTATGCAACAACAAGAAAGCGAGCCTTTACTTGCAGAAGTTACCCCAACAGGCGCATGAAACTACTTCGCGGGCTTTACTTCATGGCGCTTTTCAAGCGGCCTTGCAAGCAGCCGATCCTAGTTACGCTATTCCTAAATTTTTAAAGCAGTTATTTCCGCAGGGTATTCGTGGGCGCTGTATTGTGATTGGGGCTGGTAAGGCGAGCGCCTCGATGGCTGATGCCTTAGAAAGATATGCCCTTGTACACTGGCCGCAGGCGATTCTTTCTGGATTAGTCATTACCAGGTATGGTCATGATGTGCACAGTCCATTACCAGATCGAAAGATTGTAATCTGTGAGGCAGCCCACCCAGTTCCTGACGAAGCAGGCCTGCAAGCCACAAAGAATCTTTTACACATCGTACAAGAATTACAAAAAGATGATCAACTTCTTGTTTTAATTTCTGGTGGGGGCTCAAGTCTCTTAACTTTACCGGTTGCAGAAATTTCTATGTCAGATTTAAAAAGTCTTACTCAAGAATTATTACGCTCTGGGGCGCCTATCGAAGCGATGAATGTAGTCCGTAAGCATATTTCGGCTATACAAGGCGGTAATTTAGGTCGCCTTGCGGTCCGATCTGGGGCGAAGGTGGATGCGTTGATTATTTCTGATGTGACGGGAGATCAACCTGGAGATATTGCTAGTGGACCTTGCGCAGTAGATGATTCGACATTTCAGGATGCACTAAACATCTTAGATCGTTATCAAATTGGCCCAGGAGTGGCACCTGCTAGTATTTTGGATTATTTAAAAAAAGGTACGATGGGGCAGGCGCCAGAAACTCTCAAAAGAGATGAGCCTGAAAGTTTGATGGTGCGCAATCATGTTATTGCGACATCGATGCAAAGTTTATTAGCGGCCCAAAAATACTGCTTGGAACACGGTGTGCAAGTGCATATTTTGGGAGACCAAATTACAGGTGAAGCAGCGCAAGTTGCAAGAGATCAGTTAGAGATAGTTCGCGGTTATGTAGAGCAAAATAAAAACAAAGATTTTGCAGATAGGCTAGGTAATTTTAGAAGACAAGTTTTTATTTCTGGAGGAGAAACTACGGTTACTATTCCTCAAGGAGTTGTGGGTAGAGGAGGGAGGTGCGCGGAGTTTTTGTTAGCACTGTATGCCCACTCTAAAGATTTAGTGGGGTTGAGCGCTTTAGCGGCTGACACCGACGGCATAGACGGTAGTGAAGAAAATGCAGGCGCTTTTTTTGATCAAGAGATTATTCAAAATGCCAATTCTTTACAGCTAGATGAAAAAACATATTTAGAAGCGCACGATGCCTATGGGTTTTTTTTAGAAGTTGGTGGCTTAGTCCACACTGGGCCGACCCTAACCAACATCAATGATTTTCGAATTTTAATGATAGAGAGCCATGGATAAATTAACGATTACTAAACCTGACGATTGGCATGTTCATTTGCGTGATGGCGAGGTTTTAGGAGATGCTTTGCGGCACACGGCAAGGCAATTTGCACGAGCGGTTGTTATGCCTAATTTAAGTCCACCGGTAACGACAGTTGCCGCGGCTAAGGCTTATGCACAACGAATTATGCAAGCTTGCAAGTTATTAGAACCAAGCGGGATTGGTCACTTTGAGCCATTAATGACTTTGTATTTGACCGATAACACGCCGCCAGATGAAATTGAGAAAGCGAAGGCAGCTGGTATTGTTGGCGTGAAGTTGTATCCTGCCGGCGCGACCACGAATAGTGCTGCTGGTGTTACGAATATCGCTTTGTGTGATGCTACTTTAGAGAAAATGGCACAAATTGGGGTGCCTTTATTAGTACATGGTGAAGTTACTTCTGCGCAAATTGATTTATTTGATCGAGAAGCTGTTTTTATTGAGGAGGTTTTGCACCCATTAAGGCTTCGTCATCCAAAATTACGGGTGGTATTTGAACATATCACAACAGAACAAGCGGTAGAGTACGTGATGAATGCTGATACACAGCAACTAGGAAAAATTGCCGCGACGATCACAGCCCATCATCTTTTGTATAACCGTAATGCAATTTTTCAAGGTGGCATTCGTCCGCACTATTATTGCTTACCGGTATTAAAGAGAGAGCATCACCGGCAGGCCTTATTAAAAGCGGCTACTGGCGATTCGGAGCGCTTTTTTTTAGGGACTGATAGTGCACCACATGTAACTCGCTCCAAAGAACAAGCTTGCGGTTGTGCAGGGTGTTTTACAGCGGCTCAAGCGCTAGAGTTGTATGCAAAGGCATTTGACTCAGTTGGGAAATTACAACAGCTAGAAGCTTTCGCATCCTTTCGAGGGGCCGATTTTTATGGCTTAGCTAGGAACACAGAGCAGGTTGTTTTAGAAAAAAAACTACAAGAAGTCCCTCATCAATACGTCTTTGGTGCAGAGTATATAACCCCATTAAATGCTGGACAAACTCTAGAGTGGACATTTCTCGGTTAGACTAGACAGGCAGAGTTGGTTAGGCAATCGCCGCTTCTTGATTGAAGGGGAGGAAAGTCCGGACTCCAAAGGATAGGGTGATGGTTAACGACCATCCATGGTGACATGAGGAATAGGGCCACAGAGACGAGCGTATTTAGTTACGGTGAAACGCGGTAACCTCCACTCGGAGCAATCTCAAATAGGCAGGCGTTGAGGCGATCCGCTGAGTCTGCGGGTAGAGAGCTCGAGTCCATTGGTAACAATGGACCTAGATGAATGATTGCCCCCGTGCGCAAGCACGGGCGACAGAATCCGGCTTATCGACCAACTCTGCACTTCGCCAAGCTTGCCATCTGCATTTTTTAATCATATAGAAGGCTTGAGAAAGCTATTCACTGTCGGATTGTCTAAGGGGGCGAGCATTTGATAGAAATTGTTACGAGGTTTGTTGACTTCAATAGCTAATTTTATCGAGCCAATGCTGCCCGATAGGCAGTCTCGATTGCACGAAGAATGGTTGCGTGCAATGTCCCAATTTTGGGTGTATTTCCATAAGGATTTCTAGCGGGCACCTTGAAGTAGCGATCAGACCACGGCAGATTTACAATCACTTTAAAATCAAACTTTATATCGTAAGCCAATCCAGCTAGCGCATAAGCTGCTGGATTTTTAGCTTGTGTGATTGCTACTTCGCCAGTTTTTAGCCGCATCAGATGCCGGGATATGCCGTAAATCACACTGACTTGATCACCAACCTCCCGACGCTCTACGCTTAAAACAATAGCTGGTCGGGGTTTTGGTCCTGGCTTGATATCTGGAATTTCTGGAAACAAACACCAAACGATATCGCCAGGAGCAGGAATTTTCCAGATCTGGCTCATGCAAACAATAGATCACGGGAAAGTAATTTGCCCTTTGGTAAGCGTCCGACGACATCCTTGCGAAGTGCCAAAATTTGTTTTGCTGTTAATGGCCCATCATCAGGGGCATAACCGGGTAAAACATCAGAAGCGAACTTAGACAAGGCCATATGAATAACCAGCGTTTCGTTCACATTCAGTTCCTTAGCTATTGCCTTGACCGTTGTCCGAGTCACGCCAAATTGTGTGTCTTTAGAACGGAATTTGACTAACAGGTTTTCGTTTGAAGCTTCCATCAATACACCTCCTTATTTTGTATATATTAAATACATACTATTATTAGAGTTAAAGCAACCTCATCTCGACTGTGTGTATATTTTGACCAATTAAGAATACTGTGCAGTCTGTAGACGGTTTGCTCCATTAATGACTTTATGACATTAAGCGATTTATAAGCCACATAGCTTAAGGGCTAGCTAAAAAAAATCTGATATTTTGATTTAGAACATCTAACATCGATATGAAACTAAGCTCTTAGCACTATCAAATCTTCTCAAAAGAGGCAGGGACAGGAATGAATGCCCCCGAGCGACAGCAAGACAGAAACCGGCTAATCGTGCAGTTCTGGGCCTTTACAGTTCATTGATTTCGATGGAGTGACTTATTTCAGCTGTTTTACTGAGCATGATTGTCGCCGAGCAGTATTTCTCATGAGACAGATCGACTGCTTTATTGACACGGTTTGGATCTAAATTCTTACCTGTCACAATAAATTTAAAATGTATATGCGTAAACACCTTGGGGTCTTCTTGGGCTCTTTGCGCGTTGACATGGACTTTACAGCCATGGATATTTTGGCGGGCTTTTTTTAGAATCATCACCACATCAAATGCTGTACAGCCCCCCGTGCCTGCTAAAAGAAGTTCCATAGGGCGTGGCGCAAGATTTCTGCCACCAGCTTCTGGAGCTCCGTCCATATTAAGTAAGTGCCCACTACCAACTTCGGCAGAAAAGCTCATACCATCTTCGCCTAGCCAGCTAACAGTGCATTCCATGCTAACCTTTCAAAAATATAAAAAAATAACAAAAAATACTTTACCTAGTGATAACCCTAATATATAATCATTCTATTGCGTAGAACTAATATTCAATTCTACAGCTACCAGTGTCTCCTCCACTTAAACAAAAGTGGAATTCATAGCCCAGAGTTTACCTCTGGGCTTTTTTTTGCTACAATCATGGATTCTTCGATATAGTCCCGAGGAAAAGGCAGTACGGTATTGATCGATTCAAATGAGAGCGTGCAAATATAAGCAAGGCCGAATGCGATAGATGAAACCGACAATGGGCTCACAATTTGATGAAAGATATCATGAAAACGTTTTCCGCAAAATCCCATGAGGTGAAGCGTGAATGGTTCGTGATTGACGCTACAGACAAAGTTCTCGGTCGTGTCGCCAGTGAAGTGGCACACCGTCTGCGCGGCAAGCATAAACCTGAATTCACACCACACGTAGATACAGGCGATTATATCGTCGTAATTAACGCTGCTAAATTGCGCGTTACCGGTAATAAAGGCTTACAAAAAACGTATTTTCGGCATACTGGATACCCAGGTGGAATATACGAAACGAATTTTGACAAGATGCAGGCCAAGTTTCCTGGACGGGTTCTTGAAAAAGCGGTTAAAGGCATGTTGCCAAAAGGCCCACTGGGCTATGCCATGATTAAGAAACTCAAAGTCTATGGCGATAATAACCACCCACATGCGGCTCAACAGCCAAGCGTGTTAGAACTTTAAGGAACGGTCATGATAGGAAATTGGAATTACGGAACCGGTCGTCGTAAAAGCTCAGTAGCACGGGTATTTATTAAATCGGGTACAGGCGCAATTTTAGTAAATGGTAAGCCAATAGATGAGTATTTCTCGCGTGAAACTTCACGCATGATTGCACGTCAGCCATTGATATTGACTAACCACGCTGGCACATTTGACATTAAAGTGAATGTTAGTGGTGGTGGAGAAACAGGGCAAGCTGGAGCAGTCCGTCACGGCGTTACAAGAGCCTTGATTGATTATGACAACACGCTCAAACCCGCTTTATCCAAAGCTGGATTTGTAACACGTGACGCACGTGAAGTAGAGCGTAAAAAAGTTGGCTTACGTGGTGCTAGGCGCCGTAAGCAGTTTAGTAAACGTTAATTTTTTGAAGTGTATTTGCCTAATTTTGGCAAGTATTGAAATGAACGTATTAAGAACCCGTATTAGCTTGTGGCTTATGCGGGTTTTTTCATTTGAATTGAATACAATAGTGTAGAAATCTTGTAGTAACAACTTGGTATGTAGAGGACATATGATACGAGTCGGCATTGTTGGTGGAACGGGCTATACGGGTGTAGAGCTATTACGGTTATTAGCCCAGCATCCACAAGTAGAATTGCGGGCGATTACTTCGCGAAGTGAGGCGGGGATGTCCGTAGCTAAAATGTTTCCCTCTTTACGGGGGCGTGTAGAAATCGCCTTTAGTACTCCAGAAGAATCGCAACTAGAGCAGTGTGATGCGATATTTTTTGCAACGCCGCATGGTGTCGCCATGTCACAAGCCAGAGAGCTACTTGCAGCGGACGTTAAGATTTTAGATTTAGCAGCTGATTTTCGATTACAAGATACTGCAGAATTTGAGAAGTGGTATGGCATGGCGCATAGTTGTCCAGATATTTTGCGAGAAGCTGTTTATGGTTTAGCTGAGATCAATCGCGAGAAAATTAAAAATGCTCGAGTGGTTGGTTTAGCAGGTTGTTATCCGACTTCGGTGCAACTAGGTTATGCGCCACTTTTATCCCCGAGGTCAACCTCTGCAGGGCAGTTAGTAGATACCAGTTCTTTAATTGCTGACTCCAAGTCTGGGGTATCAGGTGCCGGCCGAAAAGCGGAAGTAGCTACACTCTTGGCTGAGGCAAGCGATAACTTTAAGGCCTATGGTGTGGCGGGGCACCGTCATTTACCGGAGATAAAACAGGGTTTACGGGCAATTGCTGGGCATGACGCTATTGGACTGACATTTGTGCCACATTTAGTGCCGATGATTAGAGGCATCCATTCAACGTTATATGCCAAAATTTTGCCTGCGGGGATGCGGGTTGATTATCAAAGTTTGTATGAAAAATTTTATGAAGGCGAACCATTCGTTGATGTCATGCCCGCGAACAGCCACCCAGAAACAAGGTCGGTACGCGGCAGTAATCAATTACGCATTGCTGTTCATCGGCCTGGGGGGGCGGATACATTAGTAATTTTGGTGGTTGAGGATAATTTAGTCAAAGGTGCTTCTGGTCAAGCTGTCCAATGCTTGAACTTGATGTTTGGACTACCTGAGGACATGGGTTTGCAGCAAATTGCCCTCATGCCATAATATCCCTACAGTACTTAGGACAATTTAAGCCTAGAATGGATATATAGTAATTAAAAGGAGTAATGAAATGACTGCTGTTCAACAAGTTAGCGTAGCGACTGAAGAGCCACCAGTACCGATTCTATTTACCGACAGTGCAGCGGCTAAGGTAGCCGATTTAATTGCCGAAGAGGGTAATGCGGCATTAAAATTAAGAGTATTTGTGCAGGGTGGCGGATGTTCCGGATTTCAGTACGGGTTCACTTTTGATGAAGACGTCAATGAAGACGACACAGAATTTCTGAAAAACGGCGTCACTTTACTGGTAGATTCGATGAGTTTTCAGTATTTAGTTGGTGCAGAAATAGATTACAAAGAAGATATCAATGGTTCCCAATTTGTGATTAAGAACCCGAATGCGACTACCACTTGTGGTTGTGGCTCTTCGTTTTCTGCCTAGTCTCTAATCCTGCCCTAGCGCTGGTGATTGGCATAGGGTTTTATCGAGGGTAGTGGGCACCTAGTATTCTAGGTCCCAACGCACCTGTAACCGCAGAAATATTTGCGGGGTGTTTTTCAAAAAAGCACCAGGAGAGCCAAGCGAAGGCTATTCCTTCTACCGTTTGCGCATCTATTTTATACATTTCTGAAGTGACTACCTGTAAATTCGGCAAGAGTTCACCAGAGTATTGTTGTATGAGTTTCTTTAAGAAACTATTCAAAGCACCTCCACCGCAAATAATCAATTCTGAGCACTCGGGATCGTATTTAAAGAGCTCTTGAATAATTGTTTTAGCACTCAGGTGGGTTAAGGTGTGTTGGATATCTTGCGGTGCATAAACCCCGCCTAAATGGCTTAAATTGGACTCTATCCAATTCAAATGAAACAACTCCCGACCCGTACTTTTAGGAATTGGTAGAGAAAAATAGGGATTTAATAATAATTGCTCCAACAAAGGCGCAATCAGGTTGCCTGATTGCGCCCACTGCCCTTGATTATCAAACGCTAAGCCACACTGTTTTTGAATCCATGCATTCAGAAGCATATTACCTGGCCCAGTGTCAAATCCTAAGGTAGCTTGATGAGGGTTCAGTAGCGTTAGATTAGCAATACCACCTATATTAAGGACTGCGCGACTTTGGGTTGGGTGAGCGAATTGGGATGCATGAAACGCTGGCACTAAGGGGGCGCCTTGGCCATTAGCCGCGATATCACGACTTCGAAAATCTGCAATAACGTCAATTTGACTTAATTCAGCGAGTAAGGCTGGGTTGAGAGATTGCCAGGTATAGCCAAACGCATCATGCAGTTTCGGTTGGTGCCGAATGGTTTGACCATGGGCACCGATAGCAGTAATTTGAGATGGAGTTAATTGCGCTTCTTGAAGAAGCTCTTGTACAACTTTCGAGTAGGCAATAGCTAGCGCATTAGCGGCGAGCGCCTCGCGGTGTAATTCATTACTTGAGGGCGACTGCAGAACAACTAGTTCTTGATACAACGCGCTAGGAAATGCTTGATGGACATGACAGATTGTGCGAGTCTGTCCAAAAGAGTTTATTTCACATAAGACACCATCGGTACCATCTAAGCTGGTGCCCGACATCAGGCCGATGTAGAACTGCCACGGCGTATTATTGGATTGCTTTGGGTTCATAGATACAATAGACGACTAGGTAAGAGCATTTACAAGAGTGCGACAATATAAAATATTTACATTTGGCCATTAAAAATTGTTCGACAGTATGACTAATCAAAAAGATTCTAAGAGTAATTTATCATCCACGCCTAGTCAACATACTACGCTAACTTATCCGATCACGGCCGAAGTCAAAGAGGCGCTTGTTCAAACGCAGCGTGGCTGTGAGGAATTATTAGTGGAGTCTGAGTGGGTCCATAAACTAGCAAGGAGCGCCTTTACAGGTCAGCCACTCAGGATTAAGTTAGGACTTGATCCAACGGCCCCGGATATCCATTTGGGACATACTGTAGTGCTTAATAAGCTCAGGCAGTTGCAAAACCTGGGGCATACAGTGATTTTCTTAATTGGCGACTTTACGAGTTTAATTGGCGATCCATCGGGTCGGAATGCCACTAGGCCTGCTCTGACAAAAGAGGAGATTGCGCAAAATGCTAAAACGTATTATCAACAGGCTAGTTTAATTTTAGACCCAAATAAAACCGAAATACGCTATAACTCAGAATGGAGTGAGCCTCTAGGCGCCTCTGGGATGATCCAATTAGCGGCAAAATATACTGTAGCGAGAATGTTAGAGCGCGATGACTTTACCAAGCGTTACCGGAATGGCATTCCAATTTCTGTCCATGAATTCTTATACCCACTCATGCAAGGTTATGACTCTGTAGCCTTAAAGAGCGACTTAGAGTTAGGCGGAACCGATCAAAAGTTTAATTTACTAGTTGGTCGGGAATTACAAAAGGAATATGGGCAAGAGCCCCAGTGTATCTTAACGATGCCTTTGTTAGTCGGGCTCGACGGCCTTGATAAGATGAGTAAATCCAAGGGTAATTATATTGGCGTAACAGAACCTGCGAATGAGATGTTTGGAAAAATTTTGAGTATTTCAGATGATTTAATGTGGAGTTATTACACCTTATTATCGTTTCGTTCAGTAGCAGATATTCAAAACTTACAAAAAGAAGTAGCCGGAGGTAAAAATCCAAAAGATGCCAAGGTTGCTTTAGCCGATGAAATCGTAACCCGATTTCATAGTGCAAGTTTAGCGGCCCAGGCTCAAGAAGACTTTAATCTTCGAGCCAAAGGAGGTATACCAGATCAGATTCCAGAAATGACTATATCTGGGGCGCCTTTGGGTATTGCGCAATTATTAAAGCAGTCGACATTAGCGCCATCGACTTCGGAGGCTTATCGAAACATTGATCAAGCTGGCGTCAAAATTGATGGTGTTGTGATTACCGATCGTGGACTACAAGTTTTGCCGGGTACTTTTGTATTGCAAGTGGGAAAACGGCGGTTCATGAAAATTCATTTACAGGCATAAATTCTTCATATGGCAAATATTTTATTAGTTCGACACGGCGAGACTGACTGGAATCGCGCAAAACGTTTACAGGGGCATCTTGACATTAGCTTGAATCAAGAGGGTATTACCCAGGCAAACCGCCTTGGAAAGTCCTTAGTCAATGAACCGATAGACATCGCGTATTCTAGCGACTTATCAAGAGCATTTGACACAGCTCAGGCAATTCTGGCGCAGCGCTCAATCCCGCATTTTATTGATCAGAGTTTAAGAGAAAGGTGTTACGGTGAAATTCAGGGGATGACTTATGCGCAAATCGAAGCAGAGTTACCAGATAACCATCGTGCTTGGCATAGTAGAGACCCCGATTTTCAGCCAAAAAATGGCGAGAGTTTAAGGCAGTTTTATCAGCGGGTTGAAGCGGGTATGTTGCAAATTGCCAAGGCGCATTTAGGTCAAACGATTTTAGTAGTTGCGCATGGCGGTATTTTAGATTGTATGTTTCGATTAGCTAGTGGCATATCGATTGAAGATCAGATGAAGGTGGATTTATTAAATACGAGTTTGAATCGGCTGCAATATGACGGTCAGAAGTTTCAGATTAAAACTTGGGCTGATTTAAGTCATCTTGAAAATCAATCTGCCCTCGACGAGATTGACCGTACTTAGTTTAGATCTAAAAAACCACTACCTTCCTTCGGAACTATATTGAAATGTTCATAAGCTAGCTTGGTCGCAATACGGCCTCTTGGGGTTCGCTGTAAGTAGCCTTGTTGAATCAAATAGGGCTCAATGACATCCTCGATCGTATCTCGCTCTTCACCAATCGCTGAGGCTAGATTATCAATGCCGACGGGCCCGCCAGAAAACTTCAATAAGATGGCTTCGATTAATTTTCGATCCATCACATCAAAGCCAACAGGATCAACATCGAGCATGAGTAGGGCTGCATCGGCAATTTTTCCAGAGATGATCCCGTCACTTTTAACTTGGGCATAATCGCGCACGCGGCGTAAGAGCCGATTTGCGATTCGTGGGGTCCCACGGGCTCTTTTAGCAATTTCTTGAGCGCCGTCTGGAACGATTGGAGCATTCAGCAATTGAGCCGAACGTGAGACGATTTGGCAGAGTTCATGTTCAGTATAGAACTCTAGACGAGAGACGATACCAAAGCGGTCTCGAAGAGGATTTGTGAGCATCCCGGCTCGCGTTGTTGCCCCAATCAGGGTAAAGGGTTTTAAGTCTAGTTTGACGCTCCGAGCAGCTGGTCCTTCACCAATCATGATGTCGATACTATAATCTTCGAGGGCTGGATAAAGGATTTCTTCTACAACTGGTGAGAGTCGATGAATCTCGTCAATAAAGAGGACATCATTTTCTTCAAGATTCGTAAGCAGGGCTGCTAAATCACCAGGCCGATCGATTACTGGACCACTCGTTTGACGCATATTGACACCGAGTTCTTTCGCGATGATATGGGCCAAGGTCGTTTTTCCTAAACCGGGAGGACCAAATAATAAAACATGATCGAGAGCCTCTGAGCGACTTTTAGCGGCTTGGATAAAAATACTTAATTGCTCACGAACCTTTGTTTGACCGATATATTCTTGGAGTTGCTTGGGTCGAAGGGCTCGATCAATTACGCTATCATCAGTGCTTAGCGAAGGGTTAACAAAACGATCAGAGCCCTTTTTGGGAAGCTCAGGTTCCGCTTCAAGTTGATCAGTATGAATGGCCATATGACTAGTTTAGTCCTAAATGAAGACTAGGCTTTAGAGAGTGTTTTCAGTGCAGCACGAATACCGTCCGAGACTGACACATCGGTTGGTATTTGCTTAATGGCTAGGACAGCTTCTTTATCCGAATAGCCAAGGGCTAAGAGGGCTTGTAATATTTCGGTCGAGACTTCCTGTTTAACAGTAACTCCAGGGATTGCTGTGAGCATCGTACCGAACTTACCTTTCAGTTCGAGGAGGAGGCGTTCGGCAGTTTTTTTACCAATACCCGGGATGGTAGTCAAGCGCGCCGCTTCTTGCATGAGAACTGCTTGCGCAATTTCTGGCACACTCATACCTGACAAAATTGACAAGGCAGTTCGGGCCCCAACACCACTGATTTTAATGAGGCAACGAAAAGCTTCACGCTCAGTCTCCGACGCAAAACCAAAGAGTAGTTGGGCATCCTCCCGGACTAAAAAATGGGTTAATAACGTCACATGAGTACCTAGTTCTGGTAACTGATACAGTGTGCTCATCGGGACGTCAATTTCATAGCCAACACCTTGGCAATCTACGACGATCCGCGGCGGATTTTTTTGTACCAATATTCCCTGGATGCGTCCTATCATGAATAGTCCTTATTGATTTCTTGATTGTCGAAGTTGTAATTCCATTTGAAAATGGTGGGCGGCGCAAATTGCCACGCCAAGAGCATCTGAGGCATCTGTACCGGGCGCTGATTTAAGACTGAGCAGTCTTTTAACCATTTCTTGAACTTGGGATTTAATTGCTCGGCCTGAGCCAACCACATTTTTTTTGACTTCTAAGGCACTAAATTCTTTAACGGATAAAGACTGGCAGACTAAGGCCGCAATTACAGCTCCTCGCGCTTGACCTAGAGCTAGAGTGGATTTTGGATTGACATTTAAAAAAACTTGTTCAACCGCAGCATATTGCGGATGATATGTTTGCACAATTTCAGTAACACCCTTAAATAATATACCAAGGCGTTCGGGGGTGGAATGTTTGGCGCTTGACGTTTCGATGGTCCCGGAAGCAATATAACTTAGACGTTGGTGCGCAAAATCTACGACTCCAAAGCCTGTTGTGCGCAGTCCAGGATCGATACCGATAATACGCATAGCGCTTTAATGTCTAAAATGCCGTGTGCCGGTATAGACCATGGCTATACCATGCTCGTTGGCGGCTGCTACTACCTCCTCATCACGAATACTTCCTCCGGGTTGAATGACGCAGGTAGCGCCAGCGGCTACGACCACATCTAGACCATCTCGAAAAGGAAAAAACGCGTCGCTAGCGGCGGCGCAACCAGCGAGCGATAAGCTGGCATTTGCAGCTTTAATAGTAGCAATTTTTGCAGAATCCAAGCGGCTCATTTGACCAGCGCCAACACCCAAGGTTTGGCCATTTGCACAAAATACAATTGCATTTGATTTAACAAACTTAGCAACCCGCCAAGCAAATAACAGATCACTCATTTCAGTAGGGCTTGGGCTGCGCTTGGAGACAACGTGTAATTCGCTCAGCTGTACATCTTTTAAATCTGGGTTTTGGACTAATAAGCCGCCACCAACCCGTTTGAAATCAAACGGGTTAATCGTTTTTGCGAGATGAATTTCTAGAACACGTACATTGGGTTTAGCAGCAATAAGGGCTTTGGCGCCGGCTGTAAATGCTGGAGCAATAAGTACTTCGACAAATTGTTTTGAGACTATTTCGATTGTTGCCTCATCGCATTCTTGGTTAAACGCAATAATCCCACCAAAGGCAGAAGTGGGATCTGTTTGCAGGGCTTTTTGATAGGCCTCTAGGCAATTAGAGCCGATAGCTACGCCACAGGGATTGGCGTGTTTAACGATGACACAGGCGGGTTGGCCGCTATCCAGAGCGGACCCAAAACTTTTCACACACTCCCAAGCAGCGTCGGCATCGGCAATATTGTTATAGGACAGTTCTTTACCTTGCAGTTGACGATAGTTCGCAAGACCACCTTGCACTTGTTTGATATCTTGATAAAAGGCGGCTGATTGATGCGGATTTTCACCATAGCGTAATTCTTGAAGAAGATCAAAAGCCAGATGGAGTGTTTGTGGATAGTGGCTTCGTTCTTGGTGTTCTAGATTATCTGGTAAAGATGATAAATAATTCGCGATGGCACCGTCATACTGGGCAGTATGGGCAAAAACTTTTTTTGCTAAGCGTAAATTGGTCTTGAAAGAGATTTGGTGTTGATGATTCGTCATTTCTTCTAGTACCAAATCATAATCTTGAGGATCAATTAAGACAGTAACATCTTGATGATTTTTTGCTGCAGCGCGCAGCATAGCTGGCCCGCCAATGTCAATATTTTCAATCGCATCGGCAAAAGTGCAATTGGCATTTTCAATCGTTTTTTCGAATGGGTAGAGGTTAATAACCAACAGATCGATTGTACCGATACCGTGAGTTGCAAGAGCGGCCATATGGAGTGGATCATCGCGCTTAGCGAGCAGTCCGCCATGCACCATTGGATGGAGGGTCTTTACCCTGCCATCTAACATTTCAGGGAAGTTGGTTAAACTCGCAACCTCGACAACCGGAAGATGGTTGTCCATAAGTAGCTTGGCTGTACCACCAGTAGAAATCAGTTTTATACCTAATTGATGCAATTTCTGAGCAAAGGGCACAATACCCGATTTATCAGAAACAGAAAGTAGTGCGGTTCGAATCATACATTCCCAAAGAGTTTGAAATTAGAAAAAGACTATTTACTTAATAAGCCGTGGGCAAGGAGTTTTTTACGTAGGGTATTCCGATTTAAACCGAGGTATTCTGCAGCTAGGGACTGATTATCTTTAGCATGTTGCATGATCAGTTGCAGCATCGGGCGTTCGATGGAGTTCAGGACCATGTCATATACATTACTTGGTGGCGTATCACCGAGATCATTTAAGTACAGTTGGAGATGTTCTTCAAGAACTTCTGTAACGGGGTGTTTAGTTTGGACTCTATTTGGCATCGTTAATTTATGCGGCGTCTAAATATTCAATATGCGTTGAAAATTCTTGTAGGCCTAAAAAATAAGTTTGTACTGCTTTTAGTTGTTGCTCACTGGATTCTATAGTGTTCATATGATGGCGAAAGGTGTGCGAATCTCGAAGACCTTTGCAATACCAGGCGATGTGTTTACGTGCGGTACGCAAGCCAACATACTCGCCATAAAACGCGTAGTGTTCTAGTAAATGCTCTCCCATAATTTGCATCATTTCAGTGATAGTCGGAGGTGGGAGGTGATTACCCGTTTGTAAAAAATAATCGATTTCCCGAAATATCCAAGGCTTACCTTGGGCTGCCCGGCCAATCATGACCGCGTCCGCTTGCGTATATTTTAAGACTGCTTGCGCTTTTTCGGGCGAGTTGATATCGCCATTAGCTACGATTGGTATTTGGGAGCTAGCTTTAACTGCAGCAATTGTCTCGTATTCAGCTTCGCCGTGATACAGGTCTGCTTTGGTTCTACCATGAATTGTTAACATGGAGATACCGCAATCTTGGGCGATTTGAGCAAGGCGTAAGGCATTCTTATGACTTCGATCCCAGCCTGTTCGAATTTTTAGAGTAACCGGCACATTGCCTTGTGGGTAGCCAACGGCTGTGACAACGGCGCGTAATATTTTTTCTACAAGTGGTTCGTTTTGTAAAAGAGCGGACCCAGATGCGACATTACACACCTTTTTAGCGGGACAGCCCATATTGATATCGATAATTTGTGCACCGCGTTCGACATTTAAGATTGCCGCACGCGCCATCATCTGTGGATCTGCACCAGCAATTTGTACAGCGATTGGAGTTATCTCGCCATCATGATTTGCACGGCGCAAGGTTTTTTCGCTATTCCAGAGCATCGCATTTGAGGCGATCATTTCGGAGACAGCATAACCGGCGCCTAATTTTTTACAAAGTTGCCGAAATGGGCGATCAGTCACTCCTGCCATTGGGGCAACAAATAACTGATTCGCGATTGGGTAGGGGCCGATATTCAAAATTTATTTAATTGAGTTTTACATTCTGCAGAAACAAAACTGTAGCACAAAATAATTTTTGTGCCTAAATTTTAAGCATGGTCATGGTAAAGACTAGCCGTTTAGTCTAGTGATTCATTTTAAGGTTTGCAAATAGAGGCCGAAGTATAAACACTTACCAATTCGAGAAAGATCCGATTGCCATTACCTCTTGATGGGTTTAGCGTTTGCCAAACATCATTTGTCGAGCAAGGGCATTTTTTAGAGGGGGTAACCACTGCAGTGTGGCTAGGGCTAAGCCGCGCGCAGCAACAATGGGAATGAACTGTGCAGTAAATAGGTTGGCCATTAAATCTGTAATGCCAATAGTCATCTGCCGATCACTACGACGTTCTTTTGGGTATTGGCTTAGCGCAGTTTTAATGAGCATACTTAGGTCAGTTGAATGATGTGGTTGGCGGGCAAACACGGGACCTAAACAGTTCGCTAAGGTGATCGCATCTCTTAAGCCTAGATTTAATCCTTGCCCAGCGACTGGGTGAAGTGTTTGGGCTGCATTACCAATCCAAACCTCTTGGTCCTTAACGATATCTTGGCGAATATTTAATCCAAGTGGATAAATTTGACGACGGTGCACATGTAGAAATTGCCCAATGGGTAAGCCAAAGGCTTTTTTTAATTCCTCTAAGAAAATAGGCTCAGATAGATTTTGTAATTCAGTAACGCGATGAGGGCTAGCGCACCATACGAAATTAAGTGCCTGTGGGCCTAATTGGTGGGGTAGAAGGGCTAAAGGCCCCTCACTTGTAAAGCGTTCCCATGCTGTATTGGGTTCGATACCGGCTACATCTAAATATCCTACCAAAGCTGATTGATGATAATTTTTATGGGTATCTTTAGCTACTTGTTGATGAAATAGTCCGCCATCGGCATGGATTATGCAGCAATTTTCTAGATGAACTTCAGGCGTGATTTCGTAGAAGGGGTTTTCTAATTGGTGACCGAACTTCCATTGAAAAAAAGGTGCTTGGGTAGCATGCGTTTTCAGACTATTCCTGAGTAACTCGGTAATTTTGGCATACTGAACAATATGGCCCAGGGCCTCTTGATTGAGTTCTGTGCGGCGCATTGTTGTCTTACCAAAATGGCCGCGCTGGGAGACGTGTACTTGATGAATTGCGGGTACTTGGTTTGACCAAGCGCCTAGTTCAACGAGTAATTGTTTGGATCCCTCCGAAATAGCGATACCACGGTGATCTTCTGGTGGTGAAGGGTCTGATTCCGAATTTTTATCAAGCAGTGTTAGCTTTAACTCGGGATTATTTTTTAAGAGCGAGATTGCACAGGCAAGCCCAACTGGGCCCGCTCCTTGAATTACGACATCCATCGTTCTATCTCAGAAACACTGACTGGGACGTCACGGGACAATATTTCAGGATTCGTATCTTGAATGAGAACATCATCCTCGATGCGAATACCAATATGCCAATATTTTTCAGGGACTTCAGGGCAAGGTCGAAAGTATAGGCCTGGCTCAACCGTTAAGACCATACCAGGCTGAAAAATTCGCCAGCCTTGATTTGGGTCGCTAGGCTCTCGGTAGGAGCCCACATCATGCACGTCCATGCCTAGCCAATGGCTAGTTCGGTGCATATAATAAGGTTGATATAACTTTGCTTGGATAGCTTCCACAGTCGATCCGTGGAGATGATGTTGCAAGATTTTCATATCAAATAAACCTTGCGTTAAGATTGCTAGAGCCGCCTCATGGGGGTCTATAAAGTTCTTCCCGACTTGGCACTGAGCAATAGCTGCTGCTTGTGCGGCAAGAACAATTTCATAAGCTTCTTGTTGTGCTGCGGAAAATTTCCCGTTAATTGGAAAGGTACGCGTGATATCTGAAGCGTAGCCAGCCAGTTCACAACCAGCATCAATTAAGCAAAGATCACCATCTTGTAACGTGGCATCGCTCGCCCTGTAGTGCAAAATACAAGCATTCTCACCAGCGGCGACGATGCTGTTGTAAGCGACAGATTCAGATCCGGCTTTTCGAAAGGTGTACAAGAGCTCTGCTTCGAGATCATATTCTTTCAGGCCGGCTTGACTAGCGCTCATCGCCGCTAAATGCGCCTGTGCAGAAATTTGACCCGCACGTCGCATGATGGCAATTTCCTCGGCATCTTTAACAAGCCGATATTCATGCACGATGGCTTCTAAATCATGAAACTGAGTCGGTTTTTTAACGCCCTGCCGAACTTGCGAGTTCAAGGCGCTTAGCCAGGTGCGAAGCGAAGCATCGACGTCTGCAGATGCTCCTAGCCGACTATACAGATGTTGATAATTGGCCATTAAGTTCGGTAGGCGCTCATTAATCTCTAGGAATGGGTAGGCATGATCAACCCCAAGTTGGCTGATTGCTTGTTCTGGCCCTAGACGAAGGCCATCCCAGATTTCTCTTTCCACATCTTTTGGCCGACAAAAAAGATGTGTAACTGCGCTATCAGGATTGACTTGGATGACTAATAAACTTTGTGGCTCTGTAAATCCTGTTAGATAGTAAAAATCACTGTCATGTCGATAGGCATACTCGCTATCCCTATTACGTAATGACTCTGGAGCTGTTCCCAAAATAAATACTCCACCGCCAGTTTGTGAGCGAATGGTTTGGATGAGTCGGGCTCTGCGGTGGAGATACGTTGCGGATTGGAAGTCAGGCAAGGTTTTCATCTTTGTTGATTAAGAGCTAAAAGTCTATCAGGAGTTCCAACATCGTGCCACGCGCAGCGCAGAATTTCACCTTCAACCAGTAATGAGCCCATTGCTTTTCTGAGAATAGGTGCTAGGGCAGCCTTACTTAAGGGAGTAATTTGGGAAAATAAGCTGCGATGATAAATACCTGCCCCAGAAAAAGTATAGCGTTGTTGGGATAGGGCGTTATTGGCTAATTGATCATCAGAAAATACAAAAGGCGGATTGAGATAAAAATCACCTTGAGGGTGGTGTGGTGGATTTGGAACTAAAAAAAGATGGGCTAACAGGGTTGGTAGACCTTCGGCGATATCTTCGCGTAGACGGTCGACAATATTGGTAATTTGATCAAAGGGAAAGAGTGGCATAAAGGTATCGCCGTTGATTACTAAAAAATAGTCTTGCGGCTGCATGATATGGAGAGCTTGGGCAATTCCACCCGCTGTCTCTAGGGCGACTTCTTCGGCAGAGTATTGCACGCTTAAACCAAAGGACGATCCATCCTGAATCTGTTCTTCAATGCAGTGCCCTAACCAAGCGTGGTTGATAACCACTTTTTTGAATCCGGCTTTTGCAAGGCCATTTAAGTGATAGGATAAAAGACTTTTTCCATGGATTTCAAGTAGAGGTTTAGGGACTGTATCGGTAAGTGGGCGCATACGTTCACCTCTTCCAGCGGCTAAAATCATGGCTGGAAAATCTCCCAAAAAGGATTGGTTTATCGCATTGATTGGCGTGCTCATCTTAGAAAGTGAGGCCATCAGGACGACTTACCTTTTGCGCCGCGTCCAAAATACGTACGAGTGGCTTAAAGACAGCGTAGCGCTGAGCCACTTTTTCCGTATAGTGCAGGACTAGGGGCAGATCCAACAGATAGCTCTCTTTGCCATCACGGTGATAAAGACGGGCAAAGATCCCAAGGACTTTTAGATGCCGTTGTAAACCCATCCATTCAAAAGTTTTGTAGAATTCCCCAAAGTCTGGATTGACAGGCAATTGTCCTTTTTTAGCTGCTTCCCAGTAGCGAACCAACCAATCCATTTGCTGCTCCTCATCCCACTGGATATAAGCATCGCGCAGCAGCGAGACGAGATCATAGGTAATCGGTCCGATGACGGCATCCTGAAAATCAAGCACGCCAGGGTTGCGTTGCTCTAAAACCATTAAATTCCTGCTATGAAAGTCGCGATGCACAAATACTTGAGGCTGATTTTTGGCATTGTTAATTAAGAACTGATTTATTTGAAGTAAAGAATCTTTTTCTGGAGGGCTCAATAGATAATTGAGGTGTTTACCGAGGAACCACTCAGGAAAAAGGTCCAACTCTCTTTGCAATAAGTTGGAGTCGTAACTTGGAAGGTGGTTCGTTGGAGCCCGTAATTGGATTTGTATTAAGCAATTTGTTGCATCTTGGTAGAGTTTCGTGGCGGTACTTTGATCAAGAGCTTCTAGATAAGTGGTTTTCCCTAGATCAGTTAATAATAAAAAGCCTTGGGAGGTGTCTTTTTCGAGGATTTGGGGAACTGTAACCCCTGCTTTGAAGAGGGTTTGTGAAATCTGAATAAACGGTTGGGTATCCTCTTTGTCGATAGGGGCGTCCATCACAATATAGGTTGGATTTTGCTGGGATGCGGCTTGCACTCGAAAATAACGTCGAAAGCTAGCATCACTTGATGCTGGCACCAGTGAGTTCGAGTCAAGCATGAGAGATGGGGGGAGTTGACTTAACCAACCCCGAATTAAATCTAGGCGAATATCTTGCATAATGATTCGTATAATAAAGGCGATAGAGAGTTAAATGTCAAAATTGCGCCTTCCCACTAAACGTTTTTTTCTGAATCCTTCGATTCGAGGACTGGGCTATCTATTTTCGCTTACTTTGCTCTATCCGGGAATTTTTGGTCACGAAGTCCTTGCCAGTGATATAAAGCCAACGCAGCGCCCCTTATCCTTAAAGTTAGAGGATCAATTACAAATAAACCCAATCACGAATGACGAGTCTTTAATTTTTTCATCAGGTCAAGTGATAGACGGCGTGAATGATCGCGTAATTCAGTTAAAAGAAAATGCTGAGATCCGTCGCAATGGTAGTGTGATTAAAGCGGATGAAATCAGCTATGACTTGGATACGGATATTGTTAATGCGGTGGGTAACGCCCGCATTAATCGCCCTAACGCGGGTTTTTCAGGGCCAAGGGCTCGTTTAAAACTCGACTCAAGACAGGGCTGGATAGAAAGCCCTATTTATGAACTAAAAAGTAGTCGAGGGTCTGGTAGAGCAGAGCGCGCTGAATTCTTAAACGAAGATCAAACGTATTTAACCAAACCGACATACACCACCTGTTCGCCTGATAATGTGGATTGGTATTTTGCCTCAAAAGAGATGTTGATTGATGAAGAAAAGGACGAGGCTTCGGGTAAGGATGGCACCTTATATTTTTTTGATAAGCCGATTTTATATAGTCCGATCTTTTCATTTCCTCTGGGTGGGGAGCGTCGGTCTGGTTTTTTAACGCCCACTTTTGGCGTGAATACAAATACGGGACTTGATATAACAACTCCGTATTATTTAAATATTGCACCAAATCGAGATTTGACGATTTTTCCAAGGTATATGTCCAAAAGGGGTATGCAGCTTGGCGGGGTTTTGCGTTATTTAGAACCCGACTATTCGGGGATTTTTTCAGCGGAGTATTTAGCCCATGATCAAATTTTAGGAAAAGATCGTTGGGCATACTCTTCTAAGCATGTTCAACGGTTTGATCAAAGTCTGATTGGGTATACCAATATCAATCGCGTTTCTGATGATTTTTATGCGGATGACTTAGGGCGTACCCAAGGTCAGGCGATTACACGGCAATTTATTCAAGAGGCAGGATTAAATTATTCATTAAACGGTTGGAATTATTTGGCTAGGGTACAAAAATATCAAACCCTACAACCGATTACTCCGGTTCTGTTACCTTATGATCGGGAGCCTGAGGTCAACGCATCATTTCGTAATTTGGATTGGTATGGTGGGACCTCAGTCAATTTTATTGGCAATATAACGCGCTTTACGTATAACGGGCCTCTTGATCAAGTGGTTGCTGGTTCGATACCAACCCGAGGATACAACACGGCCGATCGGATGTTTATTAATACTGGCGTTAGCCTGCCTTTTTTAAATCCTGGGTTTTATGTCACGCCCAAATTGAGCGTTCGGGCTAACAACTATAACTTGACGGGTAACGCCAGTTACACCGGCTTAACGCAAAGTTTTGTGATTCCCACAGCGAGTATAGATTCTGGTATATTTTTAGAACGTGAAGCATTAGAAATGAAGCCTATTTTTGGACGTGACATGTTACTCAGTATTGAGCCAAGGGCTCTTTACGTCTATACCCCTTATGTTGATCAGACACAGATTCCTTTATTTGATACAGCTTCTTCAGGTTTTGGTATTGCACAAATTTTTTCAGAAAATACCTTTGTGGGTAACGACCGCGTAGCAGATAGCAGCAAAGTAACAACTGGGTTTACTGCCAAAATATTAGATGCCGAAACAGGTATTGAGCGGATTCGGGGTATTTTGGCCCAGCGTGTCGATTTGAGTGGGCAACGGGTTGGCTTATTGGGTAATCAGACTACCAATACCAAGTACTCTGATCTTTTAATGGGCGTGGCAACACGACTATCTGGCAATATTAACTTGGATGTTGCTAATCAATATAATCAGGATTTAAATCGATCAGTACAAACTTCCTCGACTGCAAGTTGGCGGCCTGCACCGCGCAAGATGCTCAATAGTAGTTACCGTTATAACTTTGATACGAATACGCAACAAACATCTATTTACCAATATGAAATATCAGGGCAGTGGCCGGTTGCGCGATCGGTATATGCAATTGGGCGTTGGAACTATGACCGGGTCTCAGAAAAGACCTTAAATACCTTAATAGGATTCGAGTATGATCAAGAATGTTGGGTTGCAAGGGTGGCTTTAAACAAGTATTTGAACACAACAAAAACAGAAACTACACAAATCTTTTTTCAGATCGAATTTAAGGGTTTAAGTGGCTTTGGTAATAATCCGATTGATATCATGCGACTTAACATACCTGGATATGTGCCGCTGAGCCAAAAGCCTATTCCATTGTCAAGATTTGAAACTTATGAGTAAGACACTTCCCAACTGATATGATCAACCTTTATTCTAGAAAGACTGAGATTAATGACTGCGCTTTTACATAAAAATCGACTTTTTTTGACGATCATTTATAGCCTTTTGTTGGCTATGCAATGCGCAGTTCAAGTCGTAGCGCAAACGAAAGCAAAGCCAAAAAGTAATCCGTTACAGGCCCCATCGAGTTCTCAGTCAGTGGAGCAAAACACCAAGGCGATAGGACCATCATCAGCAACTACCGAATTAGTACCAGACCCGAGTTTAAAAATTACTACGCCCGAAAAAGCCGCTGTTAATCCGGTAGTCAACAAAAATATCAGTACAGACCCCAAGGAAATTGATCGTGTTATTGCGGTAGTTAATCGTGAAGTAATTACCTACAAAGAATTATTAGTACGAATCCGGTTGGTAGAGCGGCAATTACAAGAATCAAAGCGCGGAGTACCGCCTAAAGACGTACTTGAAAAGCAGGCTTTTGAACGATTAATTGACGAAAGTATTATGTTTCAAGAAGCGCAAAATATGAATTTACGGATTGCAGATCCAGAATTAGACTTTATTATTAACAATGTTGCCGCACAACAGAATTTATCCGTAGAACAATTCTTAGCAAATGTTAAAAAAGACGGCTTCACCGAAAAGAAATTCAGGGAGAATTTTCGAAGAGACGTCGTTATATCGCGTTATCGTGAGCGTGCGGTAGAAAGTAAAGTCAAAATTTCTGATGCGGAAATTGCAGACTACATCAATATGCGAGTTGGGCAGGCTAATCCAGCAGAAGATCAAGAATTACTTTATTTAGCGCAAATCTTAGTCCCCTTGCAAGATGGCGTTAGCTCCTCGGATCTTTCCCAAGCCAGAGAAAAAGCCGAAGCTATTCTAGCTAAAGTGACTACTGAGGTAGATTTTTTACAATATGCCAATGCCTTAGTGAAGACCGATAAATTAGTCCGTGTGCAAGATTTAGGATATCGATCGATTGATCGTTTACCGAAATTATTTATCGATGCGAGTATGAATGTTAAAGCTGGCCAACTGATTCCTCAAGTAGTAAGGAGTCCTGCAGGGTTTCATATTTTAAAAATGTTGGATCGTAAAGCACCAAGTCAGAATAAAACGATACAGATTGTTCAAAACGAAATCAGGCAGATTTTGATCACTCAAAAACCAGGCGTACTTGACGAAGATACGCAACGCCGACTACGTAATTATCGTGATCAAGTATTATCAAAAACGGTTGACTTTGGGGATTTGGCAAAAAAATTCTCCGAGGATAAGAATACCGCTTCTCAACAAGGTTATATTGGATGGGTTTCTCCGGGGCAATCTTTACCAGAATTTGATGTTGCCTTAGCTAATTTACGCGCGGGTAGTGTTAGTGACCCGATTCGTACGGAGTTTGGATGGCATTTATTGCAAGTGATCAATACGCGGCAAACGGAAGTAACACTAGCTCAACAAAAAGAATTTGCTAGAGCGGCGATTCGTCAAGAAAAACTAGACCGAGCTTATCAAGACTGGGTTCGCGAATTGCGTGATAGTGCGACGATTGACTTACGCCCCCCTTATACCTTACAAAAATAATTTAATTGAGAGTTTCAGATCCTATGACAAAAGATATTCATCTTGTCATTACCTCGGGTGAACCCGCTGGCATAGGCCCTGAGGTGAGTTATCAGGCAGCCATGGGGTTTATTCAGGACTATCCGGATACGCATATTTCTATTTTGGGTGATAGACAATTATTTCCGAAGTTGTCCACCTCATCCAATACGCGCCTGCAGGTACGCCATGTGGATTTGCCAGGGGAGCATGCATTTGGGAAGTTAAACGTTCAAAATGCGCAATATGTCTTAGAATTATTAGACCAAGCTTTTGAATTATGTCGTAGTCAGCAGTGTCAAGCGATGGTAACTGCACCATTACAAAAAAGTGTGATCAACGACGCTGGCGTGAATTTTTCTGGGCATACAGAGTATTTAGCTGCAAAAGCAGGTGTTTCGCAAGTTGTCATGATGCTGTGCGGGGAGGTCCAGTTTGGCTCACCACCAAGGCCTATTTTACGAGTAGCCTTAGTGACAACCCATTTAGCACTGCAGGACGTACCGCGAGCTATCAATCAAGCATTAGTAGCCAAGTGCATTGCAATTATTGACCATGACTTAAAGAGTTATTTTGGTATTACGCATCCAAAAATTCGTGTAGCAGGTTTAAACCCCCATGCGGGAGAGTCTGGATACTTGGGTCAAGAAGAGATCTTACTCATTACCCCAGCGATCCAGGAAGCGAGTGCGAGGGGGATACACGTCACGGGGCCTTATCCGGCAGATACGATGTTTGATTTGAAAAGTCTAGCAGAAGTAGATGTGTTCTTAGCGATGTATCACGATCAGGGTTTAGCTCCTTTGAAGTTTGCCACTTTTGGTACTGGTGTAAATGTTACATTGGGGTTGCCAATTATCAGAACTTCCGTTGACCACGGCACAGCATTAGATATAGCAGGCCGAAATATGGCAGACTCAAATAGCATGTACGCTGCCTTAAAGTTGGCATATGACATGGTGCAGAAAAATAGACGGTATGGCACATCAGGCTCGTAAGCGATTTGGGCAACATTTTTTAGTTGATCAGTCGATAATTGCTGCGATTATTTCCAGGATTCGTCCGCATAGTCTAGACCGTGTTTTAGAGATTGGACCTGGATTAGGAGCGATGACATTTTCACTCATAGACCATTTATCCACTTTAGATGTCGTGGAATTAGACCGTGATTTAGTGAAGTATTGGCAAGCCAAGCAAATCAGTAAGTTACAAATTTATGAAGCAGATGCTTTGCAATTTGATTTTTTAGATTGGGCCAATCTCGCCCAGCACGATTTCATTGTAAAAAATCATGCTGGGCGAGTGAAGATTGTTGGTAATTTACCCTACAACATATCATCACCTTTATTATTTCATTTGATGCTGGCGATTGAATCGGTGGACGAGCAGATTTTTATGTTGCAAAAAGAGGTGGTAGATCGGATGGTTGCAAAGGTGGGCGATTCTGAGTATGGTCGTTTATCTATCATGTTGGGAGCGCGTTATCAGATTGAGCATTGCTTTGATGTTCCTCCAGAATCTTTTGATCCGCCGCCGAAGGTAAACTCAGCGATTGTGGCCATGTACCCCAAACGGGGGGCGGGTATTTCAGCAGCAGTATGGCGTGCTATGGAGATATTAGTAGCGAAGGCCTTTGCCCAACGACGTAAAGTATTAGCAAATAATTTAGGAGAGTACAAGCAGATACTCAATTTGGATGGAGCTATTTTACGTGCCCGTGCACAAGAGATTTCGATTGAACAGTATTTATTGTGGGCAGAGCAAATAGTTGATCGCTCAGGCACTGATCAGTAGCTGAGTAGGTTTAGTTCATTGGAGCTATGGCAGAAGTTGGAGAATACGCAGCTGAGTCGATCACGCGCATTTCTGTTTCAATCCAATGCTCAACTTCACGAATCACCACAGAGGGATTTTTATCTTTGGTAGTAATCAGTGGTCCGATGGAGACGGTGACTATTCCGGGATATTTTAAAAAGCTATTTTTAGGCCAGACTTGGCCGGCATTGTGGGCAATTGGAATAATATCTGCAGCTGTATCGACAGCCAGCCTAGCCCCACCCTTGCGGTAAGGGATTTGTGCGCCCGTTTTAGCCCTCGTACCTTCGGGATAAATAATAATCCAGCAACCTTGCGATAGTCGGATTCGACCTTGTTCTGCGACAGCCAGCGCCGCTTTATCACGTTGCTGACGATCTATGTGAATCATCCTGAGCATCCCGAGTGTCCAGCCGAAAAATGGTATGTAGAGTAATTCTTTTTTAAATACGTAGCAGAGTTGTTTTGGAAATAATGCAATATAGGCAATCGTCTCCCAAGCGGATTGATGCTTCGAGAGCAAAATGATTGGCTTATCGAGCACGGCTAGCATGTTTGACATCCCCCTCATTTCATAGCGAACCGCACAGAAAAGTTGTAGCAGCCAAAGCGCTCCATGAGACCAGCCACGAATATAGGTATATCTAGCTGAGGTCGACATGAATGGGTAAATCAAAAAGCAGCTAAAGGCATATAAAACAGTAAAAACAGCTAAACACATAAAAAAGCATAAAGAACGTAAAAAAATCATTTGGTTGTTTGCAAAAAATGACTAACAAAAGCAGCCAGATCAGCATGAATGGCGGTATAGGGTGGCAATCCACCTTCCTCTCGGGTTTTGGCACCCTTCCCCGTAAGAACTAGATGCGGCTCTGCGCCAAGGGCGCTAGGGCCTGCGATATCTCTCAAGGAGTCTCCAACAACGGGAATCCCTTTGAGGGTGCCATCTAAGTGAAAGCGTTGAATGACGTCTAAAAATAGTCCTGTTTTTGGTTTGCGGCACGCGCAATGATCTGCATCAATATGCGGGCAGAAGAATACTGCGCTAATCTCTCCGCCTAGTCGAGCTAATAGTTGATGCATTTTTTCATGCATAGCATTCAGAGTATGGATGTCAAATAAACCTCTACCGATACCGGATTGGTTGGTACAAATTACAACTTGATAACCGGCTTGACTCAGTTTAGAAATTGCCTCAAGACTTCCCGGTATCGGAAGCCATTCTTCGGCAGATTTGATATATGCATCACTATCTTGATTAATTACACCATCGCGATCGAGAATAACAAGTCTTTTTAATTGGGGTTTCATTGGGCAAGTTGGCTCAGATCTGCAACCATCGACATGGATTGATGGAGGTCTTTTAAGAGGGCAAGACGATTTTGTTGTAGTTCGAGATTCGGATCCATCACCATGACTTCTTCAAAAAAATTACTGACTAAATCGCTCATACTAGCAAGTAAGATGAGTGAGCCTTTAAAGTCTTCGGTTTGATGGGCAGATGCTATTTGAGGCGCAAGGGTTTGCATACTTTGGAAGAGCTCTTGCTCTGCTTTTTGGTGAAGCAGCTTGGGATTTAAAGGTGGTAAAACAGCCACATTTTTTTTGAGAATATTACTAATCCGTTTATTCGCATTAGCCAGACTAGCTGCTTGCGGAAGTTCTCCAAAGGTACGAACGGCAAGCAGTTTTAGAGGGAGTTGATATAAAAAACCATTCTCTTGACTGAGCACCGCTTCGATTTCTTCTGGCTTAAAAATGACATTACTTTGTTCTTTTAAATAGGAGCGGAGTCGGTCATTGATAAATTGCGTGAGTAAATGCCAGTTGGGACAACTAAGAACCTTTTCTGAGGTAAATGCTTGCCGCGTCATATCTAATAATTCTTGGATGGAGATTGCTAATTGATTTTCAATTAGCAAACGGATGATGCCTAAGGCGTGGCGTCTCAGAGCAAAAGGATCTTTTTCACCGGTTGGTTGGAGTCCAATACCCCAAATTCCTACTAAGGTTTCTAATTTATCAGCTAGAGCAAGGGTAAGTCCAACCCGCGTTTTAGGAAGAGTATCCCCAGAAAACCGCGGCAGGTAATGTTCTGAGCACGCCGCAATTACCTCTGGATTTTCGCCATCGTGTTTGGCGTAGTAGCCTCCCATAATACCTTGGAGTTCAGGGAATTCTCCGACCATATCCGTGAGTAAGTCAGTTTTGATTAAAAGCGCTGCGCGCTCACACAGCGCACTAATTTGGGCCGCATTACCCTCATTTTTACTTTGGGAGATGGCGTTTGAGATGTGTACGGCTATTTGGGCGATTCGATTTGATCTATCTAATAGAGTGCCGAGAAGATTGTGGTAGACGACTTTAGATAAGTCAGGGATTCGATCACTCAACTTTCTTTTGCGATCTTGGGTAAAAAAGAATCGAGCGTCTGATAAGCGTGGACGAATGACCCGTTCATTGCCCGCAATGATGGCTGCTGGCGAAGTAGTTTCAATATTCGAAACAATACAAAATTGATTCATTAACTGGCCATCTGGTCTGGTTAAGGCAAAGTACTTTTGATTCGTTTGCATAGTCAAGATGAGACATTCTTGCGGCACCTCTAAAAAAGCCTCTTCAAAATGGCAGGTATACACTACTGGCCACTCGACGAGGGCAGTTACCTCTTCCAGAAGACTTTGGGGTTTTAAAACTTGGTATGCACCTGCCGCCATATGGAGTTGACGATCGATTGATTGCAAGCGATCGTCAAAGTTAGCAAGAACCTTACCTTGGTTTAATAAAATCGTTTCATAATTTTTAGCGTGATCAATGGTGATCATGCCAGAGGATAAAAAGCGATGTCCTTGCGTTGTGTTGCCTGCGGCAAGTCCTAAAACATGGACAGGAATAATCAACGCGTCGTAAAGCGCAATCAGGCTATGAGCAGGCCTGACAAATTGCACATTGACTTCCTCAGGAGTCCCGGCGTTTAACTGATAGTGCATCGTTTTAGCGATGGGTAATTGTTGGACTGCAAAGTCTAGCGCGTCTTGTAGACCAGACTGTAAATCCAGGCCAATTTTTTGTATTTGTAGACTAAGGACTTCATTTTTACCGGTACCTGATCGTTCTAATTGATCGACTGGCACGTCTTTCATTCCCAACGCTTGTAATTTTTTGAGTAAAGGAGCGGTCGGATTACCTTGGGGATCTAGCCCAATGCTAACTGGCAGTAGTTTTTCTTGAACGCGTTGATCAGCTGCTTTGGGTAAAACAGCCTCAATATATACAGCAAGGCGGCGCGGCGTAGCAAATGAGCGGTAGCTAGTACCGGAGTGAACTAAGCCGTTCGTTATTAACCGCTCGAACAGTTTTTTTGAAAACTGTTCGCCCAGAAGTTTCAGTGATTTAGGCGGTAACTCTTCAGTAAAGAGTTCAACGAGGAGTGGGGCTTGATTCATGACTTGTCTTCTCGAGGTGAGCACATTGGAAAGCTAAGTTTTTCTCTAGAATCGTAATACGCCTGGGCAACCAACTTGGATAGATTACGAATACGTCCAATATACGTTGCACGTTCAGTCACTGAAATTGCCCCACGCGCATCTAATAGATTAAAAGTATGTGCAGACTTGAGGACCATTTCATAGGCTGGTAAAGCCAAGGGAATATCTAGTAATCTTTTGGCCTCGGACTCATAGTGTTGAAATTGACCAAAGAGCCATTCAACATTGGAATATTCAAAATTGTAGCGTGACTGTTCGACTTCATTTTGGTGGAAGACGTCCCCATAGCTCACACCAGAAGTCCATTGCAAGTCATAAACATTTTCGCAAGACTGGAGATACATGGCCAGGCGTTCGATGCCATAGGTAATTTCTCCCAGAACTGGTTTACAGTCAAGTCCTCCGACTTGCTGAAAATAGGTAAATTGCGTAATTTCCATACCGTTAAGCCACACTTCCCAACCGAGCCCCCAGGCTCCAAGCGTAGGGTTTTCCCAGTCATCTTCTACAAACCGGATATCGTTTTGTTGCAGGTCAAGACCTAGTGCTTTGAGGGAGCCCAAGTATAAATCGAGGATATCTTCTGGCGCAGGTTTTAAGACAACCTGGAACTGGTAGTAGTGTTGAAGACGGTTAGGATTTTCTCCGTACCGACCATCTTTGGGGCGCCGAGATGGTTGTACATAGGCCGCTTTCCAAGGTTCTGGACCGATTGCTCGAAGAAATGTGGCGGTATGCGAGGTACCTGCACCTACTTCGAGATCGATTGGTTGTAAAAGAGCGCAACCTTGTTGGTTCCAATAATGTTGCAGATTGAGGATGATTTCTTGAAATGTCAGCATGATTTCACAATTTTAACCTTGAAGGGTTGAGTGAACCGATTACGATTTTTTAGACTGCCGTCTTTTCCACCAACAAAGTGCTAGGAGCAAAAAGCTAAGGGTAATAATTGGCCGATCCCCTAAGAGAACGTAAGGCGTACTGCCTGTCATGGCTTGGACGGAGCCTGTTAGGACATCTTGTTCAAAAATAGGCAGCTGTACTTGAACTTTGCCTTTGGCATCGATAATGGCAGTAACCCCAGTATTTGTTGCACGAATAGTTGGTAAGCCTGTCTCGAGTGAGCGCAGTTGAGCTAGGCGCAGGTGTTGCCAAGGCGCAGAGGTGTTTCCGAACCACGCTAAATTAGTCATATTAATTAAAAAATTAGGTGGATTTTTAGAACTTCTTAATCGACTTGCTATTTCGCTTCCAAATACATCCTCATAGCAAATCATGACAGCACCGTAGAGAGTTGCTTGTTGTGCTCTATTTAATGGAAAGTGCGCTTGGTTAGAGTCACCCCGAGCAAACTGTGACAATGGTGCTTGGATCGCTCGCACAAACCATTCAAAACCTGGCGGAATATATTCCCCAAAAGGCACAAGATGCGACTTGTCATAGACATAGGTTGCCCCGTTTGGTTGATAACCTAGCGCACGATTGGCGTAATACTTACCCGAAACGCCGACGATACCTGTCAAGAGACTGATTTGATTGGTTGACAAATACTCTTTAATGCGTTGATCCCAATTGGGTGGTAGAAGGTTTTCAGGAATCGAAATGGCCGTTTCGGGAGCGAGGATTAAATCTGCTGGTTTTTGAGTAAAGGTTTCTAGATAAAATGCATTTTGAGTACGCAGCTGCTCTTCTGAATACACTGTAGTCATTGGAAAGTTTCCTTGCAGCAAACGCACATCAAAGCGTTTACCGACCGGCTCGGTATATTCGATACCTTCGAGTAAGGAAGAAATACCGATGGCAAAAAATAGGCTAATGAGTGGCAGAAATAGCCTACCGGGCGCACTACCAATCTTATAAGATCCCCAAACAGCCGCAAAGGTTGCCCCGAGTACACCAAAAATAGGTATTAATCCCATGAAGGGGCCACTGACCTGTGCGTCTGCAAAACCGATCCATGGAAAGCCTGTCAAGACATGAGCACGCGCCCATTCCATGAGCGTCCAAGCACTTGCCCATGCGATAGCAGAGTAGCTTTTTTGATAGAACCTAGCTCCAATATAGACTGCTAGGCTGGGAAAGATAGCTAAAAAAGCCGATAGGAGCAAGACTGCACCAACTGCCATCCAAAAAGGCATACCGCCAATATCATGTAGGCTAATGTAGAGCCACCAAAGACCTTGGGTAAAGTAGCCAAGCCCAAATATCCAGGCTAGTCGTGTTTGATACCCAATACCATGATAATGATGGCGATCGATGATTCGCCAAAGCATGGCTAAAAGTAACATTTGCCACCAGGCGGCTAGACTCATCGAAGCCACTAGTGCCGTAGCTATACCCAGTAAAAGTGTGAAGGGATAAATAGCAAGACCCACGAATTAACTTTCTAGGGGGGGATTTTTGAGCACAATCAAAATATGAATTTGACGGGGATCTGCCCGTTGGATTTCGCACTGCAGTGGACCGAGTGCAATGACATCGCCACGTTTTGGCACTCTACCAATTTGTTGAATCACGAGTCCTGCAATCGTATCGACATCTTCATCGATAAAATCAGTTCCTAAAGTAGCGTTAATTTGCTCAAGACTTGTGATACCTCGGACCCGATATGTATTCTCAGAAATAGGCAAAATATTATCTGCCTCATCATCCATATCATGTTCATCTTCGATATCGCCAACAATTTGTTCTAGAACATCTTCGATAGTTATGATGCCGGCAACCCCACCATACTCATCGACCACAATTGCCAGGTGATTACGATTGCTACGAAAATCTTTTAAGAGAACGCTAAGTCTTTTAGAGTCGGGGATAAAGACTGCTGGGCGAAGCCAATCACGCAGGTTAAAATCCTTTTCGACGCCGTGGCGAAGAAGATCTTTGGCCAGGAGGATACCAATCACATTATCCCGTGTGCCATCGAAAACCGGAAAGCGAGAATGCGTTGCCTGAATGACCTTTTCAATGATGATTTCGATTGGGTCTTGAGCGTCTACCCAATCTATTTGACCGCGGGGTAATAGGATATCTTTTGCGGACAGTTCACTCACCTGAAAAACGCCTTCAATCATAGACAGTGCGTCGGAGTCTAGGAGACCTTCTACTTTAGCGAGATGCAGGTTGTAGAGTAGTTCTTTGCGTTTTTCCTGAGGCGTATGATGCTTTGCACCAAGAAAATTAATGAGACGAAAAATCCAATTTGTGGGGGAAGGGTCTGTCATAGTTGTTTAGGATACCCGATTTGGAATGACATACGGGTTTTCAATACCCAGTTTTTTTAAGATAGCGATTTCGAGGTTTTCCATCACTTGAGCCTGTTTGGTGTTTTCATGATCATAGCCTTGCGCGTGGAGAACTCCATGAATAATTAAATGGGTTAGGTGTTTGAGCGGATCTTTTTTTTGAGCACGCGCTTCTTGGTTGATGACAGGGATACAAAACACCAAGTCAGCACAAGTTTTCGGGTTTTTTGAAGAAGGTAAGTCGAGTGAAAAGGTCAGAACGTTCGTAGCGTGATCTTGGTGACGGTATGTTTGATTGAGTTTTTTACTTTGGGCGTTGCCTACAAAAAGGAGAGTGAATTCAGCGGGGCCTTCTAGGCTCGATTGAACCCATTTTTTTACACGCCGAATTGGCAGTTTTGGCTCCCACCTTTTTTGAAGTGTAGGAGAGGAAAATTGTAAGGTGATTTCTAAGGGGTAATTTGGCACAGATAACGGGTTGATCATCGAGTGACTAGCTCAGCTTGAAGTGAGTGCGCTAAGGCTCTCGTAAAAACTACAGGAACCATTTTTCCGATTAGTCTCTTGGCTTGTCCAAGAGATGGAAGATCTATATTACAGACGCGATTATTTTCAGTTCTACCCTGAAGTTTTTGACCATCCTTGGCAATACCCTCGATCATGACCCTCTCGGTATTGCCGACCATACTTTGACTGATACGCAATATATTTTCATCGATTAAGGAGGTAAGTGCTTGCAAGCGCGCGACTTTCATCGCACGTGGTGTAGAGTCTTCTAAGTTGGCTGCTGGAGTACCTGGACGTGCACTAAAGATAAAACAATAGCTATTATCAAATTGGACGTGGTGTACGAGGCCCATTAACTCTTGAAAATCCGCATCGGTCTCACCTGGAAAGCCAACAATAAAATCGCTGGAGATTGGAATATTGGGCTTTGCTTGACGAATTTTTCGGATGAGGCTTTTATATTCAAGGCAGGTATAGCCGCGTTTCATGGCCATTAAAATTTTATCTGAGCCATGCTGCACTGGTAGGTGCAGATGGTTCACGAGTTGCGGTATTTGCACATGAGCGG